>Ga0172372_10003155_pt1 | contig 24509 bp, 15 predicted proteins | sample LakKiv5m_2_FD_114544 | JGI IMG/M metagenome (GOLD analysis project Ga0172372, IMG submission 114544) | Freshwater microbial communities from Kabuno Bay, South-Kivu, Congo - kab_092012_9.5m | ecosystem: Environmental > Aquatic > Freshwater > Lake | place: Democratic Republic of the Congo...
ATGCCTGGACGTGTGATCCAAAATCTTAAGAAAGCTGAAATTTCCAATCCTGTCTTCGTGCTCGATGAGATCGACAAACTCGGTCGTAGCAATCACGGCGATCCTTCGTCGGCATTACTGGAAGTCCTTGATCCTGAGCAAAACAGTGCGTTCTACGATAACTATGTGGAAACCGAGTTCGATCTTTCGAGGGTCATGTTCATTGCCACGGCAAATAATCTTTCTACGATACAAGGTCCCTTGCGTGATCGGATGGAGATCATTGAGGTAAACGGCTATACGATTGAAGAAAAAATCGAGATCGCCAAACGACATTTATTACCGAAACAGATCGAAGAACACGGGATTACGAAAAAGGATATTTCGATCGATAAGAAAGTGCTCGAAAAACTGATTGAAGAATACACCAATGAGTCCGGAGTTCGTGGATTGGACAAGATGGTTGCGAAACTGGTCCGAAACAGGGCACGTCAGATCGCGATGGAAGAGGAATACAACGAGAAGATCACGGAAGAAGATTTGTTCACGTTCCTTGGAGCAGGTCGCGGTCGAACGAAATATGAAAATAATGAAGTGGCTGGTGTGGTTACCGGGCTGGCGTGGACTTCCGTAGGTGGAGATATTCTATTCATTGAGTCATCGATCACCAAAGGAAAAGGGAAATTAACCTTGACCGGAAACCTCGGAGATGTAATGAAGGAATCGGCCGTTATTGCCTTGGAATTCCTCAAAGCGCATAGCAATTGGTTGAATCTGGATCAAGATGTTTTTGACGCTCATAATGTACACGTACACGTACCAGAAGGAGCAACGCCCAAAGATGGTCCGAGCGCGGGAATTACCATGCTGACTTCACTGGCTTCTTTGTTCACGCAACGTAGAGTTAAGAAAAATCTGGCAATGACCGGTGAAATCACACTTCGTGGCGAAGTGCTTCCCGTAGGTGGAATTAAAGAAAAGATTCTGGCGGCCAAACGAGCAGGTATCAAGGAGATCATTTTATGTCAGAAGAATAAGAAAGATGTGGACGAAATTAATCCGTCGTATTTAAAAGGATTGACATTTCATTACGTTTCACAAATGAAAGAGGTTCTGGCTATTGCGCTACTTGAGCAGAAGGTGAAAGATCCTATAAAAATTTCGTAGTTTCAATTAAACGGTATAAAAAAGGGGAGTGATGATTCACTCCCCTTTTTTTTATGTGATTAAGGATTAATAAGTTATGACTTTTTCCATTCGTTGTTTTCTGGAATTTTCGATGGTCAGGAAGTATTCTCCTTTTCCTAATTCCGTGATGTCAAAATCCTTCGTATAGAATCCATTGAAGTCTTTCAGTTCTTCTTCATAGATGATCTGACCGATCACATTGTGCAGCGTGATGCGGTATTTCATTAATTCTGTAGACGTGAACACCACAGTGAATTTCCCATTACTTGGGTTAGGATAGATCACAAAATGAGTTCCTTCATTCGTTACTTCCTCGATTCCCAATGAAGATACAGCTGAATTGGCTGATGGGGTAGAGGAACATCCACCGTTTGTAACCACTACCGTGTAATTGCCATTCTGTGTGGCCGTATACGTCTGACCTGTGGCACCGACAATGGCAACACCATTCAAATACCACTGATTACCTGTTGGCGAACTTGAAGTAAGTACTGCACCATTTTGGGTAATGGTTGGTGTTGATGGTAGCGGATTCACAGTCATCGTAATGCCAATTGAGTTCACTGTTGCTGTTGAAACGCATCCCGCATTTGACGTCATGGTACACGTAACGACATCCCCATTTGCAAGTGCTCCGGATGTAAAAGTTGAACCTGTCTGTCCTGATACTGCAGTACCGTTTACAGACCATTGATACGTTGGTGCTGTACCTCCGTTGGATGGCGTTGCTGCAAAAGTTACAGGTGTGCCTGCACATATCGGATTGGATCCTGAAGTAATACCAACAGAAACTGCAGGTGTAACAGGACTTGTAACAGACATATTGATTGTATTGGAAGTCACAGATGTTGGACTGGCACAACTTGCCGTAGATGCCATGGTACATGTTACCTGATCTCCATTGTTCAGTGAAGAACTTGTGTATGTACTTCCGGTGCCAACATTTTGACCATTCACAGACCACTGGTACGTTGGTGTTCCACCATTTGTTGGATTTGCAGTGAATGTTACAGCTGATCCTATACATGCTGGATTGGAACTTGTTGAGATGGATACAGCAGGCGTAACGCTGTTTACTTGCATCGTAATTCCTGAAGAACTTGCAGTTGCAGGAGATGCACATGAAGCATTGGATGTCATTACACAAGTTACAACAGCACCATTACTCAAGGTAGAGCTACTATAGGTGCTTCCGGTTCCAACGCTAACACCATTCACAGACCATTGGTACGTTGGTGTTGATCCACCGTTTGTAGGATTCGCGCTGAAGGTAACTGATTGACCCGCACACGTTGGATTCGATCCTGCAGTCAGTGAGGTAGAAACAGCAGGAGTAACACTTGGGTTTATCGTAACCGTCGTGCTGTTCGAAGTTGCAGTTGACGGACTGGCACAACCAGAATTGGATGTCATGATACAGGTTACAGTTTGTCCATTTGTTAGGGCGGAACTAGAGTAAGTTGGAGAATTTGTTCCAACGTTCGCACCATTCACCTGCCACTGATATGTTGGCGTAGTGCCTCCGTTGGTTGGCGCAGCTGTAAATCCAATAGCCTGTCCAGCGCAAGATGGATTGCTACCCGTACTCACGCCAACTTGAACACTTGGTGTAACTGTTGACGTCACTGTCATTGTGATGGAGGATGACGTAGCTGTAGCCGGAGATGCACAGCCAGAATTGGAAGTCATGATACAAGTTACCGTTTGTCCGCTTGTCAATGAAGAACTTGAATACGTTGGTGAATTGGTTCCGACATTGGATCCATTAACTTGCCATTGATAACTTGGAGTTGTTCCGCCATTTGTTGGACTTGCTGTAAATGTGACTGTCTGACCAATACATGATGGGTTGCTTCCTGACGTAATTGCGGTGGATACTGCTGGTGTAACACTAGTTGATACGGTCACACTCACTGTACCGGCAGCACTTGTACAACCGTTTGAAGTGACTGTTAGGGTGTAAGTTCCACTCATTGCAGTCGTTGAACCACTGATCGTTGGATTCTGAGATGTCGAAGTGAAACTATTTGGACCTGTCCAGCTATACGTTGCTCCACTTACTGCAGTCGTCGTCAGATCGATTGCTGTACCGGCACATACCGGCGTATTCGCTGTAGCTGTAGGTGTTGAAGGGACAGCGTTAACTGTCATTGTTATGCTGTTGTTTGATGTAGCAGGTGAACCTGTTACACCACTTAGATTGGATGTCATGATACATGTAACAATTTGTCCGTTGGTCAACGAAGTTGTCGTGTATGTTGAACTGTTCGTGCCCACAGTAACCCCATTTACTTGCCATTGATAGGATGGAGAAGTTCCTCCATTCGTAGGAGTTGCAGTAAATGTTACGGATGTCCCAGCACAGATCGTATTGTCAGCATCACTGGAAGAAATTGTTACCGATGCCACCTGAGCAACTGTACTTGCAATATTGATATCGTCGATGTAGAGGTTGTTTCCGTAACGGTTACCACATTCGAACTTAACCTTTATACTTTGTCCTACATATGAACTGAGATTTATGGTGTCAATATCCCAATCCGCTGCTGCTGTAGGACTGTAGGTAGTGTTGATCGTTCCATTGGTAGCTAATTGAACACCTTTCTTATAGTAAACTGCTGTTCCCCAAGTAGCCCCACAATCTGTTGAAATATATATCTTAAGTTCATCATGGTACTTTGTTGGAGCTGTTGCACTGTTATAGTACTTATATGCTCTTTTGAAAGTTAACCTTGGAGAAGATGCTCCGCTTAAATTAATCGGAACTGAAACCAAATTATCTACCTGCGAAGTATCTGTACTGTAATTAAAGAATTCGATACCCGCGCAACCTGATGTACTGCCCGTGTTGCCTAATGCACTTCTTCGAACAAGACCTTTTGCTCCTGCAGTATTCCATGCAACGGCTCCTGCATCAGCGTTTTCGATCGACCAGTTTGTAGGAGGGAATGTTGCGCCCTCGAAGTTTTCCGTTACAGGAAGGTTGATCGATGTAACAGGAGTGATGTAGGCTGTTTGCGTGCTTGAGTTGGATCCATTTGCATTAGTGGCAGTCAGAGTTACTGTGTAACTACCTGCTGCATTGAATATAACCTGTGGATTTTGAGATGTAGATGTAGAGGTTCCTGCGTAACTAAATGTCGCTGGTGTGATTGACCAAGACCAGGAAGTGGGAGTTCCGGAAGACATATCTGTTAATGTCACCGTAGAACCTAAACAAGGTGTTGTATTATTTGCGGCAAAATTGGCTACCGGTGGAGCTGCAGCAGAAGGTAATTGGAAGGAATAAACACGCGTGGTAGTTCCACTTGAAAGAGTGTATTCACCCGTGTGCCAGAAAGTAACTCCATCCGGATCTAATGACAATTGGGAATAATCACCATAGCGATTGGCAGAGGTCTCAGAACCGGTACCGGCGGCAGCCACAGTTTCTGTGAAAGTCATTGTTCCAAGTGGATCTCCAGCAAGTCTTCCCGTGTAACACAAACTTGGGTACACACTGGTGCTGGCTTTACAATAAGCTAAACCGATACTTCCGTTGTCGTCCATGGCTATGGAACCAATCCAGCGTGTGTGCGCATCAGGCGTGTAGGTGCCTTCCTGATATAAGGTCCAAACACCGGTAGTTTGATTTTGTCGTAGTTCGACCCATTTGATACTACGTTGAGTAGCGCTCAGGTAAACTCCCCAGTTCAGAAGTACCGTATTGTAACCTGTCCATTTTCGCCACTGCGCTCTGTAGGTAGGAACGCCACCAATTCCGTCAAGTTTGACGGTAGTTCCCGGCTGAGAAACATCATTCCAGCTTGCGTTGTACTGAGCATCAAATGCAGCTGTAGCTATCGTAGTTGGAGAAGCTATTGTTGCGGTTGCTGTAGCACCCCAGTTTACGGTCATATTCCAAATTTTTACACCGTCTACAGAAGTACCTCCCCATGCATTGTCGGAGTAGGAGAAAAAAGGACATGGCGTTCCTACCGTAGGTAATCCACCGTCTGCATCTGCAGGAAGAGGAACAAAGAAAGCACTCGTTGCACCGGTTGTAAATGTCGCGCTTACGGCACGAGCGGATGAGTTTCCTATGAGCATTTGGTCCCTTTCGAAGCAGAAAACACGATCTGTAGCTTGATTCGATGTCATGTAGTAACCATCTGCCCAGATTCCGAATTTTAGGTAGTCTGGAAATTGTGGAGAGGTGAAAGAGTATGTGTAGTAAGAACCTGTTGGGTCACTTGTGGTAGATATGGCAATGTAAATCTTGTTGCCTGTCTGCCCAAATTGACTTATGAACCAACGATCTGCATACCTGTCGTACATGATGATCGGATCTCCATCGTTTGGTGTTGGTGAAGCCCAAAGGTTCCCAATATTTGTGGTTAAAAGGTTGGCGCCAGTGCTTTTGTTGTAGATTCGCATCGGAGTACCATTTATCGCCTGTATGTAATGGTTTGGTCCAGCTGCGCCTGATGGATCCTGTGGACGACCACCTGAGTACGTTTGTCCCGGCCAGTTTTTGATGGTTGCTTTGTTTGATTGTGCTGGTCTGTCGCCCATAAACGTCTGAATAGAAGAGGGGTCATTCCCATAAAGAACAGGGTCGTCCTCTGGAGAAAATTCAAATTTTTGAGGGGCTCTGTATTTTCTGTCAAAGGATTCTTTGACTTTCTCAAACTTACTTTTCTTTTTTAGTACTACGGGATGCTCTTTGGCGATCTCTCGTAAAGGCTTCGTAATGTGGAAATCACTGCAGGTGATTACGGTTGAATTACTCACATCTGTAAGTTCGCTTTTTTGAGCGAAAGTTGAATGAACAGCAAAAACCGAAAGGAAAATAATCGTTCTTTTCATTTTAAGGGTTTAAGTTTTAGCGCGACAATTTTAACCGATATTTCTGAATATCGAAAAAAAATAACAAATAACTTTTCAACGGAACGACGTACGCTAAGCTAAATCCTGTTGAAAACCGATGGGATTATTTGCGAATATAAGGTACCCCAGACGCATCAAGAGATTTTTCAATCGTGCTTAAAGAATTGCCAATCAGTTCGATCTGTTGAACCAATATTTGGTATTGATCTTTGACTAATTCAAATTGCTTCCGCTGATTCGCTGTAACTCCCGTCGTGTTATCTGAAACCATATACTGAACTAAACCAAATCGTTCATAGAGACCAGGCAACAATTCAAATTCATGCGCTCTGCGAATATCGTCTCCGTACAAAGTCACACGTGCGTCAACGATTTTAGTTTTCAACTCGGTACAATTTTCTAACAATTTAAGTGGTGCATTTGGGAAGGTTGTCAGCGCTGTTTGAATCAAAGAAATCTTCTCGTTTTGTTCATCCAGCTGCCGCGCTGTTGTTGAGATTAGCTTGTTGAATTCAGAAATTTCCTTGCGGAATTGAAGCAGGTCATTCGGTTTTTCGGTTAATAGGGTTTGATTGTCTAACCCTTTAACTTCGAAGGAACTCTTTTTGGTCAGAGTATCTATTTTACCATTGTTTAGAAGAAATGCCTGAACATGGTAGGTTCCGGGAATGACAAGGTAACCGTTATTTTTATTACTGTAATTACCATTCTCCACCGGACCGGTATTCTCTGTTCGTAGATTCCATGAGGTTCTGCTGATCCCTTTATTCACGTCGGAAATAATTCTGCGGACTTCTTTTCCTGATGGATCACTAACGATAAAGATCACACGGGCCTTTTCTTCTGATTTTTCTTTTCGTAGCTCGTCAAAACTTGGATAAACAACATTGGACTTTGATTTTTCTAACTCACTTTCTTTAGCTTGACGAATTGATTTCAAAGATTTTAATTCATCTTTTAGATAAAGTGTGAATGTAGCTCCAACGCCAGGGTTCGGCGTAGACCATAAATTAGCGCCCTGAAAACCTGTTCCTTCAAGGCCTAATGGATCTGCCTGAACGTACAATAACGTTGTTTTTACGTCGAACAAGTGAGCTTTATTCTGTAAATTGTTTGAAGTCAGATGACGCAAAGGAGAATAATCATCGAGTACATAGAAACCTCTACCAAATGTTGCGGCTACAAGGTCATTTTCTCTTTTCTGAATGTCTAAATCATAAACCGCAATTGTGGGTAATCCTGATAATTTGGTCCAGGTTTTACCTCCGTCATTGGAGAAATAAGCGCCAAATTCAGTTCCTGCGAACAACAAATTGGGATCTAAATGATCTTGCTTGAGGCAATATACAGAACCTCTTTCCGGAAGGTTTCCGCTGATGGAAACCCAGGTTTTCCCTTTGTCTGTACTTTTCAGGATGTATGGTTTAAAGTCGCCCGAACGGTGGTTGTTGAATACTGCAAAAACGTCATTGGCGTTGTGTAACGAGGCGGTGAGCATATTGACGCGCGAGTTTTTAGGTATTCCGGGGAATACAGCGTATTTCACCCAACTCGTACCATCGTTTTCGGATACCTGAATCAATCCATCGTCCGTACCTGCGTACAGAAGACCTTTTTTCACCGGTGATTCATCCAGTGCTACGATATTTCCATAGATGGTTGTCGAGGCATTCTTCATGATCGCGTCTATCGACCATACCTGTCCCATCACCTTCAATGTATTCCGATCGATCTGTTGTGTCAGATCAGGTGATACGGTTTGCCAGTCGTCTCCTCTGTTAATTGATTTGAAGACTTTATTAGCCGCGAAATACAAGGTTTTATGATCGTGAGGGGAGACGAGAAGTGGTGAATCCCAGTTCCAGCGATAGGCAGCTTCACCTTTTGCGGGAAGCGGCTGTATATATACTTTTTCACCTGAAGCTCTGTCGTGACGCACCAAGAAACCATATTGAGCTTGTGCATAGGTGATGTTTGGATCTATGGGGTCGCAGGCTGATTCAAAACCATCACCTCCGTTGGTAATAAACCAGTCTTCGTTCATGATGCCACCAACATTGGTCGTTTGTGATGGTCCGCCCATGGAATTGTTGTCCTGGGTTCCTCCGTAAATAGTGTAGAATGGATAATCATTATCTGTCGCTACTTTGTAAAATTGAATGATCGGAAGATTGGAATAATAGCGCCATTGAGCAGCATGATTGTAAGTTTCGTAAAGTCCTCCGTCACAGCCTGCGATCCAATGATCTGTGTTTTTTGGATCGATCCATAAGGCATGATTATCAACGTGTTTTTGATTTTCACCTGTGGCTTTGAACGTTTTTCCTCCATCCTCGGTGTGGTGCATGTAGGTGTCCATCGCAAACACTTTATCCTTGTTGGTTGGGTCGCAAATGATTTCCTGGTAATAATTCCCACTGGTGCTGAATCCTGACATTTTCGACCAGCTCTCACCTTTATTCGCAGATCTGAAGAAACCGCCTTTGTCATCACGTCCTTCTGCGATAGCATATACTATATTAGGGTCGGCAGAGGAAACGGCTATTCCAATTCGACCCATTTGTCCTTTCGGTAAACCTGAGCTGATCTCTCGCCATGTCAATCCTCCATCTGTTGATTTATATAAAGCGGATTCCGGACCGCCACCGATGTACGTCCATTCGTGACGTCGACGTTGGTGCGCAGCAGCATAAAGGATATTCGGATTTGTGGGGTCCATTGCGATCTCTGAAATTCCGGTTTCTTCAGAAATATAAAGCGTTCGCGTCCATGTTTTTCCACCATCGGTTGACTTGTAAACGCCGCGTTCACCTCCTGAAGACCAGAGTGGTCCATAAGCCGCTACCCACACAATATTCTCATCTGTGGGATGGATTATGATATTTCCGATATGCTCTGATTTGCCCAACCCCATATTGGTGAAGGATTTCCCACCGTCCAGTGATTTGTATACGCCATCGCCGTAGGCGGCAGAACGTTGGTTGTTATTTTCACCTGTTCCTACCCAAATGGTATTTGGATTTGAAGGGGCAAGTTCCACGCATGCTGTTGAAAATGATCCGTATGCATCGAAGATTGGCTGGAAGGTGGTACCATGATTTTCGGTCATCCAGATACCTGCACTCGCCGCAGCAATATACCACGTATCGGGTTTGTTAGGGTGCACAGCTATGTCAGCAATCCTTCCTGACGTCAAAGCTGGTCCAACCATGCGAAAACTTAAACCACCCACTGTTCCTGCATCAAAGAGCGGTTTAACCGATGACGTGTTCTCTTTTTTTTGTGCGGATAACAGGAATGAAAAGCCGGTGGCCAGAAGGATCAAATAACGGTTCATAGCAAATATTTTCGCTAAAAATAGCTAATCGTTCGTTGAATAAAAAGCGAAATACCTGTTGCAGCGAATCAGGACATAGATTTCAAACTTTTCATGTTAAAAACTATCCAGTTTATCAGGCGGTTTTACCTGTAACTTTGGATGTCTGATGAGCTTATACCTTTTGGGTATGAATTTTGTCAACGCCGGATACACGTTTAAATTATGAAACAACAAGTACTCATCTCATTTCTTTTTTTGGTCGTTTCAACCACTGTAGCTTTTAGCCAGGAGGAAGACGAATCCTGTTTGCCACCTTCGAAAAAAGTGCTGAAATTGATCGAGGCCGGAAGTAATGCGCCTGATGCAAAAACAGCTGTAGATAACTATAATGCGGCCATAGCTGCAGCTCCGGATAATGCGATGGCTTTCTTTGAATACGGTATGTATGCGTACAATGCAGGGATGAAGTATTATGAGTCGCAGCCAAATCCGGCGATGGGGGATAAAAGTTTTGTGAAGGCAGAGGAAATGTTCAAGAATGCACTGCAGTTTTGTTCTGATTATCACGCCGACTGTTATTATTACCTTGGAGTGATCAATTACAGCCAGAAAGATAAAGCGGAAGCCATCAAATGGTTCAATGGATTTAAGAATTTTAAAAATGCGGATAATGCCAGATATCCTTCCGATTACGATAAAAAACTAACGGATGTCAAAGAAATTTTACAAGAATTGCAAGATGAGCAGGATCTGTTAACGAATTCCGTTCCTTTCTCTCCATCCATGGTACGAAATGTCAGCTCCGATAAGGATGAATATTTCCCGATGATCTCACCAGACAATGAATTGATCTTTTACACAAGAAAATTGGATAGAGCCAATCTTGGTGACCTGGTTTCTAAAATGGTGGAGGAATTTACCTTTTCACAACGTGCGGATCTTAAATCTGATTTTGATAAGGGAGAACCTTTGAAACCACCTTTCAATGACGGTACCTTCACGAATTACGGTTCGGCTACATTATCCGTGGATAATAAAGAAATGATTATTTGTGCTTGTAAGAAAGAGCAGGTTTACGGCAGGGATTATCTGAACTGTGATCTCTACACGACTACCTACGAACGCACGGGAGAGGGGGGCAATGATTTCAAATGGACACCGCTTAAAAATATGGGTCCGGGCATCAATACACCTGATGGTTGGGAAGCACAACCTTCGCTATCCGCCGATGGACAAACCCTTTTTTACACGGCATCACGTCCAACAACCAGAGACAATGACATTTTCCTGGTTAAACGAAATGCGGATGGCACATGGGGACAGGCGCGTTCATTCGATGAGATCAATACAGAAGGAAAAGATAAAAGCCCGTTCCTTCATCAGGACAGCGAGACACTTTATTTTGTGTCATCAACGACGGATAAACGCAAAGGCGTTGGAGGTTTGGATATCTTCTACGTAAGAGAAGAAAATGGGAAATGGCTTCAGCCTAAAAACATTGGTTACCCTATCAATTCCAAAGAAGACGAGCTTGGTTTATTTGTTTCTACAGACGGAAAACTGGCGTATTATTCGTCGCGGGTAGGAGGAAACTGGAATATCTATTCTTTTGAATTGTATGAAGAGGCTCGTCCGAAGCCGGTAGCTATTCTCAAAGGGGAGTTGAAAGATGATAAAGGAGCCCCTGTAAAGGATGCAACGATCGAAATTGCCTACGCTGGTTCGGGTGAGGTGTCTAAAGTGAAAGTGAATGGAAATGATGGGAAATATGCTGCCGTAGTAAAGCTGGATAAGAAACAGGATGTCATGGTGACTGTTCAGAAGGAAGGTCATGCCTTCGATTCCAAGTTGATTGCAAAGGAGGAGATAAAAAAAGAGGAGGTGATCATTAAAAATAACAACTTGACCGTTAAACCTCTGAAAGTAGGTGAAGCCTACACGATCAACGATATTCTTTATGCGACGAACTCAGCTGACCTTAATGAGAAATCGAAATTCATTCTGAAGGGATTTGCACGTTTCCTTCAGCAAAACCCGGGTATTAACGTAGCGATTCAAGGTCACACGGATGATCAGGGTGATGATGCGTTGAACTTAAATCTTTCAGAAAGCAGAGCCAAAGGGGTAAAAGAGTATCTTGTTTCTCAAGGGATTGAAGAATCAAGACTTTCCGCTAAAGGATTTGGTGAAACCGTTCCGAAAGTTCCGAATACGTCGGATGCAAACCGCGCTAAGAATAGAAGAACTGATTTCGTGATCGAAAAGTTGTAGTTATTGCTGGATCAAGGTCTTCGATACGTTCAGATCGATCCGATGATCTATTCCGGGAAGATGTCCGTCGCAAGCATATTGCCAATGGATAATGCGTTCATCCGTATCAAGTTGCTCCGGCCTTCGTGAATAAGAGGCAACCCAAAATTTGTAGTCCAACAGATCGTTTTGAAATTTTGTTTCATATAAATGTAGCGATGTGTAAATGACCGGGCGCATTCCTGTCCGTTCTTCAACTCTTTGAAGCCAGACATGCATATCTGAAACGAGTTCAGAATTATCGGCACATTCGTACTCCACATCAAGCATAGGAGGCAGATCCTGAGAGCGGTTGATCCAGTGAGTGAGAAAGAAATCAGCTTGTTTTACAGGATCACTGTTTCTGAAAAAATGGTAGGCTCCATGTGGTACTTCCAATTGTCTCAGGTTTTTTCTGTTGTAATACCATTTCGTGTCCAGATAATCTGTGCCTTCTGTCGCTTTACAATAAACAAAATGAATTACGGTGTCATAGCCTTGCTCTTTGATAAGATTTTCCCAGTCTATTTCTCCCTGATGATGGGAAATATCTATTCCGAAAGATGAAAAACCGAAAGGGATGGTACGAATGATCTTTTCCTTGGCTACTTCCAGCCGTGCTTCCCTCACTTTATTGCGAACATAGAGGTAAAAAGCAAAACCAGCGATGATGACAAAGACCAATACCATTCCTCTGAAATAGATGGTTTCAGGTTTTTTCTTGGTTCGGGTTACAGACTTTCGTTTCTTTTTAGCCACGAATCAAAAATAAAAAAGGCCTTCCCGAAGAGAAGGCCTAACTCGAAAAGATTCGAATATCTTAATGTGTGAAACTTCTTTTTTCTTTGATTCGTGCAGCTTTTCCTGTTCTTTCGCGGAAGTAGAAAATACGAGCACGACGTACAGAACCTTTTTTGTTTACTGCAATTTCGTCAATAAATGGAGATGAAATAGGGAAGATACGCTCAACTCCTACGTTACCTGACATTTTACGTACAGTGAATGTTTCTGTAGCACCGCTTCCACGACGTTGTAAAACAACTCCCTGGAATTGCTGGATACGCTCCTTGTTACCTTCTTTGATCTTGTAAGATACAGTAACCGTATCACCTGCACCGAACTTTGGAAATTCTTTAACTTCTACGAGTTCGCTTTGTATTTCTCTAATGATGTCCATGACGCTTATTTTGTATGCTTCCGTAACAAACGGGGTGCAATATTACAAAAAAAAGATATTAGAACGCGCACTTTTTGAAAGATTTTTTTGAAACTCAAACCTTCCCTTAAAATTTCGGCGTTGAATGTTCAAATTTAATAGTTTTAAGGAGCAATTGAATCGAAGGTATTCATGAAAAGTGAAAAGTTGATCATTGGTAGAAGAGAACGTGCTGACTTCCCTGAAATTGGTTTGTTCCAGGTAGATGTAAAAACAGATACAGGTGCTTACACTTCGAGCATACACGTGACGCTGTGTGAAGTTCATGAATGGCAAGGAAAAGAGGTGTTGAACGTTGTTTTTCTGGATGAAGATCACCCGTCTTATACAGGAAAGGTGGTTCGTTTTGAAGCATTCCGACAGAAAAAGGTGAAAAGTTCTACCGGACATGAACAAATGCGTTACTTCGTGAAACTGAAGATCGAATTGTTAGGGAGAAAAATTAGAACTGATTTTTCGCTGACAAAACGAAATGGTATGAAATATCCGATTCTTCTCGGCAGGAAATTATTAAACAAACGATTTATTGTTGATCCTTCGCTGGTCAATGTGTCAACCAAAAAAACAACAGCATCATGAAAATTGGCGTTTTATCAAGAAATTCTGGACTTTATTCAACACGTCGCTTGATCGAAGCAGCGCAGGAAAGGGGGCATGAAGCTCTTGTGATCGATCATCTACGTTGTAATATTGAAATTGAACAACAAGGCCCTTCCATTTATTATAGTGGAGAATATCTCAAAGGTTTTGATGCCGTCATTCCCCGAATTGGTGCGTCGGTGACGTTTTATGGGACGGCGGTTGTCAGACAGTTCGAAATGATGAACGTGTTTTCAGCAGTGAGTTCAAGAGGTATTGTACATTCCCGAGATAAATTGCGCTGTCTGCAGGTATTGTCCAAGGAGGGAATAGGATTGCCTAAAACAGTGTTCACGAATTACTCCAAGAATGTAGAGCATGTCGTAGAATCTGCAGGTGGGGCACCGGTCGTTCTTAAACTACTGGAGGGAACCCAGGGATTAGGGGTAGTACTCGCTGAAAATCAAAATGCCGCACAATCAGTACTTGAAGCATTTAACGGTCTTCGAGCTCGTGTGATTGTTCAGGAATTCGTAAAAGAGGCGAAAGGTGCCGATATCAGGGCATTTGTTGTGGATGGAGAAGTTGTAGGTGCCATGAAACGTCAGGGTAAACCCGGTGAGTTCCGTTCAAATCTGCATCGGGGTGGAAGTTCAAAGATCATCGAACTTACGGTAGAGGAGAAATATACGGCAATTCTTGCTGCAAAAGCTGTTGGATTAGGCATTGCCGGTGTGGATATGTTGCAATCGGAGAGAGGTCCGCTTGTACTCGAGGTAAACTCATCTCCGGGACTCGAAGGCATCGAGAAAACCACGGGAGAAGATATTGCTGGAAGGATAATAACGTACATTGAAAAGAACGTGAAACGCTGATATGGCCTCAAGGAAGTTTGTCATATTAGGCCAAGAGATCCTGCCCGGAAAAGGCGCAGAACTAAATCTGGATGTGGCTCGGCTGCACACACGAACGCCCATTCAGGTCCCAGTGATCGTTCGGAGAGCCAAAGCAGAAGGACCTGTAGTACTGTTAATGGCCGGTTTACATGGCGATGAGATCAATGGAGTGGAGATTATCCGACGTATCATTCGAAAGAAATTCAATGAGCCGTCATGCGGTACGATCATATGTCTACCGGTATTCAATATCTTCGGTTTCCTGAATATGAAGCGTGAATTGCCTGATGGGAGAGACCTGAATCGTAGTTTTCCGGGGTCAAAATCGGGTTCACTTGCTTCACAGTTCGCATATCATTTCATGAAAGAGATCGCACCTCATGTCGATTTTGTTATTGATTTTCATACGGGTGCTGCCCAACGAAGTAATTTTCCACAGATCAGGTGTGTTCTTGAAGATGAGGTAAGTGTTGAGCTCGCACACATCTTCAATCCGCCATTTATTTTAAATTCCTCCTATATCTCGAAAACCATTCGGGAATCTATGATGGACAGGGGAAAGCGTATCCTGCTTTTTGAGGGAGGCAAGGCTAATAATATTGATGAACATGTTGTAGAGGAGGGTATCAATGGCGTGAAAAGGTTTCTTTCGCATCTGGGTATGCGTTCATTTAAAATAGATATTTCCAAAGACCGATCACCTATTGTGTTATCAGAAAGCAAATGGATGCGATCTCCCAATTCAGGTATGTTTCAGGCGATGGTAAAAAATGGTACAGAGGTTCAGAAAGGGGATACAATTGCAATTGTAACGGACCCATACGGTAAATACGAAAAGAAAGTCAATGCTTCCATGTCCGGTTTCGTCATTTGTGTGAATGAATCGCCCGTTGTTTACAAGGGAGACGCCATCTTTCACATTGGAAAGCTGAAAGGATAAATCTGGAACGATCGGTTTCTTTTTTTATTCTTTTCTACCTTTGAGCTTTAAAATGATTTCATGTCAGTCCACAAGAACGTAAAAAAGGTCACTACGCATACGCTTCAGGAGATGAAGAATGCAGGTGAGAAGATCTCTATGCTTACAGGCTATGATTTTTCCATGGCCAGGATCATTGATGAAGCGGGCATCGATGTTATACTGGTTGGTGATTCTGCTTCAAACGTTATGGCCGGACATGAAACGACCTTACCGATTACGCTTGATCAAATGATCTACCATGCGTCCTCGGTTGTCAGGGCTGTAAATCGTGCATTGATCGTTGTGGATCTGCCTTTTGGATCATATCAGGGCAATTCAAAGGAAGCGCTGTCAAGTGCCATTCGGATCATGAAAGAGTCAGGGGCGCATGCTGTGAAATTGGAAGGTGGTATTGAAATCATTGAATCGATCAAACGCATATTAACAGCGGGAATACCTGTGATGGGTCACTTGGGATTAACACCGCAATCCATCTATAAATTCGGAACGTATGTTGTCCGGGCAAAAGAAGAGGAAGAGGCAATCCGCTTGAAGGAAGATGCTAAAGCGCTTGAAGAAGCTGGTTGCTTTGCCATTGTTCTGGAGAAAATTCCTGCAGAGTTGGCCAGAGAAGTCGCATCCGTCGTATCTATTCCCATTATCGGTATTGGGGCAGGTTCGGGTGTTGATGGCCAAGTTTTGGTGGTGCATGATATGTTGGGCATCAACAATGAATTCAGTCCACGTTTCCTGCGTAAATACAACAATCTCTATGAACAGATGATGCAGTCTTTTCAAAGCTACATCAGAGATGTTCGTTCGGGTGATTTTCCCAACGAGAAGGAACAGTATTGATTTAAAACGATTTAACTTGGATCTCGAGATCATTTACGAGGATAACCATGTCATCGTGGTCAATAAAAAAGCATCGGACATTGTTCAGGGAGACAAAACCGGAGATGAAACGCTGCCCGATAAGATCAAAAGCTATCTCAAAGAAAAATACCAGAAACCCGGAAATGTGTTTTGCGGAGTCGTCCATCGTTTGGATCGACCAACTTCCGGAGCGGTTGTTTTCGCACGAACAAGTAAGGCTCTGGAGCGGTTAAATAAGCAATTTCGGGAGAAAGAAACCAACAAGATCTATTGGGCGATTGTCGAAAAAGCACCAGCCGATTCTCAAGGCACGCTAACCCATTTCCTGAAGAAGAACGAAAAACAAAACAAATCATACGCTTCTTCAACAGAACAACCGGGATCGAAAAAAGCCGTATTGCATTACAGCCAAATTGGTTCTTCGGATCATTACACGCTTCTCGAGATCAGGTTAGAAACTGGTCGGCATCACCAAATTCGCTGTCAATTGGCAACGATCGGTTGCGTCATCAAAGGTGATGTGAAATACGGCGCCAAACGTCCCAATGAAGATGGTTCGATCTGTTTGCATGCCAGGTCTCTTGAACTGATACATCCAACATCGAAAGAAGCCTTGATTTTCGAAGCGGAGGTGCCAACAGATAGGTTGTGGCAATTTTTTAAATCCAGATAGCGGTTATTTCTGAATTTATTTTTATAAATTTAGTTCGTTAAACCTACTTCTACGATGAATCAAGGATTCCAGAAGATCAAATTGATCTACTACACTGATCCCGTTTGCTCCACGTGCTGGACTTTCGAACCATACTTATTTAAATTCCTGAAGTGCTACGATGCGTTTGTTGAAGTCGAATACCGCATGGGTGGTTTGCTTGAAGATTGGGATACCTTACCACGTTTTGACAAGCGAAAATCCAATGATGTTTTTTTACGGGAACTTTGGGATTCAGAATCTGAGCGATTTCAAATTGGTATTGATTCAGGAATTTGGAATAGGGGCGGTATTCAATCATCTTATCCATGCTGCATTTCCTACTATGCTGCGCTCGCACAAGGAAAAGAAAAAGCCGATAAATTTTTAAGGAAATTACGAGAAATTCTGTTTATCAGGGGCAAAGATCCCTCTATTGAATCAAGCTTAGTTACCTGTGCCATTGAGTCGGAAGTGGACCTAAAATCGTTTTTAATTTCGATGCGTTCAGGTGTGGCCGAAGAACAGTTTAAATCGCATCTTATTTCGAAGTCATCAGACCATGTGAAGCATTTTCCATCCTTTATTTTAGAAAATGGCCATGGAGAGTCACGAAAAATTTTGAATATAACGGATTACCAATTCTTTAATGAAGTTGTGGATCGTTTGGATCAGTACATGACAGAACTCACCGATTCTTCGATCTTTAAAAAGAAAAAACATGTTTCCGCCATTCAGCTTTTACAGCGATTCAACTATTTGTCATTTATTCAATTGGCAACGATTAGCGAATTGGATCATGAAGCGATTGCCCATGAAATTGATCTAGTATTAAAGAACGGATCGGTCATTTGTGAGTGGCATAATGGTTTTGCACATTACAAGATCAATGAAACACCTTATCACCTGAAAAGAAGACCATCCGATGAGCGATTTGCCATCATTGGCGGGGGGATTTGCGGTAACTTTCTCAAATTGGCGCTGGATCAGGTGAATGTTCGTTCGGAAATCTATGAAAAACATAAAACTGCAGGAGAACGTGGCTTTGGATTTTTAATTCTTCAAAATGGCATTGAGGCGTTGGATAGTATTGGTCTGAAAAACGCGTTCATGAAGAGGGGGAATCATATGAATTTCTTCAAAGCAGTTAAACCTGATGGAACAATACTTTTCCAAAAAGACCTTGAAAATTGTGTGGCAATCAGTAGAGATGACCTCCTTGAATTATTCAAAGACCAGGTTCCTGAAAGTGATATTCACTATGGAAAAGAATTCAGAAAATTTCAGTCAGATCCGCACAAAAAACTTTTGTTTGATGATGGTAGTTCTTGTGAAGCGGATATTTACGTCGGAGTCGATGGCATCCGATCAGCAGTAAGAACTGAACTTTTTGGAGAACAAGCACTGGTTGATGTGGGGGAACGTGAGATCGTCTGTATGGTTGATGCCGGAGCATTCTCCTTCAGATTGGATGAATTCTACAAAGTGGTCGATACTGAGGGCGGAAAGTCTATAGGTATCATTCCCTTAGCGAACAATAAATACATCTGGTTTCTGCAATTCAATCAGCATATTGATCCCTTCGATTCAAACGATTCAGATGATAAAAGAGACTTTGTATGGCAGATGATCACTCATTTTCCTGAAAAAGTAAAAGATCTTGTATCGCAAAGCGATTTTAACAGATCATTTCTCTGGGTTTCACAACGGATGGATCATCTTCCATCTTATTTTAAAGAGAATTCTGTGCTTTTAGGTGATGCCGCACATCCTTTACTTCCGTTAACGAGTCAAGGCGCAAATTCGGCCCTGGAGGATGCCGCAACGCTCGCTATGGTTTGGAGTGAATACAGCGGTGATCTCGATGTTCCAGCAATTTTGAAAAAATATGATTCGATGCGAAGAGCTATTATCGCACACTACATCGAAGATGGCGATGCCCTTGCTGAAGATTTTATGCTACTTTCAACCAATAAGAAATTTAAATTGCCGCTAACGATACATTAGCCCATGGGAAATTTTACGCATGATCAGATCAATTTCGATCTTTTACGAAAAAGAGCATTCAATTACCGTTGGGCAAGTTTGGAGGAAGACGTAATTCCGCTAACAGCTGCAGATCCCGATTTTCCTGTCGCTCCGGAAATTTCACAAGCAATTACACAATATGCTTCTCAAAGGTATTTTTCTTACGGTTCGGCTGAAGGTAATGCTGAATTTAAGGAGGCGGTGGCCTTTTGGTACAGCAAACGCTTTCAGGTTCCCATAGATCCAGCATTGGTTTTGCCGGTGAATAGCGCGGCCTATGGACTTTTTGTTGTCGCAAAGATGGTTGCTGGTGCAGGGGATCAAGTGATTATCCCTGATCCGGTAGATTTTTTATTCAGAAAATCTGTTGAAGCGGCTGGGGCAGAAGTGCTAACCTGTCGGGCCGATGCGGGAACTGGTGAAATGGAACTGTCGGAATTACAGGCATTGTTTACAGCTCATACCAAAGCAATTTTTATATGTAATCCGAATAATCCATTGGGTAAAAGATTGTCGCATGACCATCTGAAAACGATCATCGAATTTGCTATGTCAAATGGCATGTGGATCGTTTCAGATGAAATATGGGCCGATATTAGTTTTGAAGGAAAGGTGACGAGTCTGCTCGATCCTTCGCTACCTGAGTATGATAAAAAGATCGTTGTTTCCGGGCTTTCGAAGAATTTTGCGTTGGCTGGTTTGAGATTAGGCTATATTCTTTCTCAGAATCGGGAGACGTTTCAACAAATACTTGAATGCTCTGGTCATAAAACTACAGCTTTTGGAATACCCGTTCTTTCACAGATCGCCGGTGCGGCAGCATTTATGAACGCAGAGTATTGGTTGGACGAGTTTTTGGTGCATCTTTCGAAAATGAAAAAAATTACCGAACAGTTCATTAGCCAGTCTCCTTACTTCGAGAATACGTCTTCAAACGCAACCTATCTGGTTTTTCCAAAATTGATCAATACGCAGTTGAATTCGGCTGAATTTGTAGAGGTCTTACACAAGAAGGCCAGGGTTGCATTAGTTCCGGGTGGTAAAGAGTGGTTCGAATCAGCATCTGAGGGGCATGTTCGCATTTGTTACGCAACTTCTCGTGAAGTGTTGGAGGAAGCTTTTGAGCGAATGCTTCGTTTTGGGTGAAAATTCTAACACAATGTAAAACAAAAAAGGACGCAAAATAGCGTCCTTTCATCGTATGAAAAGTTAGTTTATTTATTGACTACCACACGGTGTTCCGTTGTTTTACCTTCATCAGTCAAACTGATAAAATAAACACCATTACTGTATTTCGAAAGGTCAACAACATGTTTTGAGACGCCAGAAGGAATTTTTTCTTCTAACACCGTAACTCCAAGAACGTTAACTACTTTGATTTTGTCCGCGCCGTCGAATTCTACGTTGAAAACACCTGTAGAACTTGGGTTAGGGTAGATCTTCACGCCTTTTTTGGAATCATTTTCTTCGATTCCTGCAGCTGAAGGATTCCACGCGAGAGATAAACCTGAAAAATGCGTGTCTGCTGCCGGTGATTGAACGTCAGCACTAGGACCTTTAGTAAAATTAATGTAGCGCACTGTGGTGCCTGTAGTTCCGTGGTTCCATGTTTCTTCAATTGCAACTCGGTACGTGCCATCCGGGACAACATTACCAGAGACATCCGTTCCATCCCAGGTAATTGATCTTTGAGCGAAACTTGTCAGTGTAGCACCAGTTGAAGCACTTGTTGTATTACAGTTTGTTGACATGCAATTGCTCGACGTGCCACCGGAATTAACGGCCCATGTTGGAAGGTGATCCGATGTTCCATTTCCCGCACCGGCTCGACGAAGTTTGGTTTTTACGAAAGTTCCAGAACCTGTTTGGATCCATACAGCTATGGCATGTTTACCTTGATTGTTGTATGTGCTGGACTGCGCAACTTCGGTAAAAGTAAACGTTAAAGTACCTGCAGTTTGAGCACTTGAAAACAAGGAAACTGCAGTAATGCTGACGATTGAAAGTATTTTTTTAACCATAATTGTTGTGTTAATACCCTCAAATTTACAAAAAATACCGTTAGTTTAAATCCGTTTAACAATATCATCGAATACATTCAGGCCAGTAATCCGGCATGGACTCTTTGGAAGAATGGCGGATATAGAATTTATAGTCTTGACAAGCATCTATGTGTTGATTTAATTTCTTCTTAATTGTTGCTCTTTCAAGATACGCTTCAATCGTCTCAGGAGATAATGAAATGAGTTCATTAATACTTGTAAGTGCGGATTGATAGTTTGCTTTTTGTTCTAAAGCTTTGGTTTTAAAGAGTAATAATGCTGGATTTTTAGGATCACTGATCATTAACTTACTGATCAATTGATCGGCTAATTCTGGTTGATTAGTGATTAGAAGTGTTTTTGCATACGATAGTGTATCGAAGTTCACTGGAAGTGAACTCATTTGTCGAAGTTCACTGGAGAATGAATTCCATTTTATGGTCAAGCTTAATGGAAAGTCGCTTAATGGTATTCTTGGGAGATTGTTAGGGAATTGGCGGTAAAACGAGATTAAAGAGTTTAAAGTTTCCGAGGTATTGCCCCGATCCAGATGAATTAGCGCCTCATAAGTGAAAGCCTTCATTCGGTTTTCTTCTTCAAATGACGTAGCTCTATGGATGAGCTGTTGCCCTTTTTTCTTTCTGTAATTTTGATAGTAAACCCATCCTAGAGTCGCCATGGCAGGAGCATGTTTAGAATTTATGTTTATTGATCGAACGAATTCCTTCCTTGCCCTGTAGTGTTTATGCTTATTGAAATAGATGAGACCTGAAAAATAATGAGCGTCAGAGTTCTCATATTCCAGTTGGATGACTTGTTGGTAATCATTCAACGCTTTATCGGGTTCTCCTATCTTTTCGTAGACGATTCCCCTCAAGAAATAACTGTCTACACTACTCGTATCAATAGCTATCTGTTTAGTAAAGTCCGAAATGGCTTCCAGATATTCACCATTTTCATCACAGATAGTTCCTCTTTCGAAATAGGCTGTTGAATCATTCGGATCGATGTCGATAATACACCCAAAGTATTCTTTGGCAAGTTCCAGGTTTTTACTGTTATAAGCATCAATTGCAAGTTGACCGTAATCTGCTTTTGAATTCTGACTCAATACGCCCCATTCGATACCAAGGAAAAGAAGTATGAGGTAATAATGTCTTAATGTAGATTGCATGTAGGGGACTATGGACTCAAATGTATATATTTTTTAAAACAGAGTGAACCGGTTTGCTGATCAAATGCCTAATATTGTTGTATGAGTCAGGCCTCAGAAAAAACTGCGATCAGAACTGTAATTATTAGCATTATAGGAAGTACCGTTCTTGCAATCGCAAAGGGGTTGGCAGGTATTTTTGGAAATTCGTATGCGTTGATCGCCGACGCCATTGAATCTGCAGCGGATGTCTTTTCATCATTTCTTGTCTTGTTTGGGATCCGCTATGCCAACAAACCTGCTGACGCCAATCATCCGTATGGTCATGGCAGGGCAGAACCGTTGGTCACGTTTATCGTTGTAGGATTTTTGATCACATCTGCTACGATCATTGCCAGCGAGAGTGTTCATAACATTGGCCGACCACACAAGCTTCCTGCACCGTGGACCCTTATTGTACTGGGCGTAATCATTGTCTGGAAAGAGCTTTCCTTTAGATATGTGATGAAAAAAGGGAAGGAAACACATAGTAGTTCGTTACAAGCTGATGCATGGCATCATCGAAGCGATGCAGTTACGTCAATTTCTGCGTTTGTTGGGATTTCAATTGCACTCTATCTTGGGAAAGGCTATGAGTCTGCTGACGACTGGGCGGCATTATTCGCTTCCGTGTTCATCTTGTACAATGCCTATCTCATTTTTCGTCCGGCACTTGGAGAAATCATGGATGAACACCGCTATCCGGAACTTGAATTGCGTATCCGTGAAACAGCGCTTTCGGTCACTGGTATCGTTGGGACTGAAAAATGTTTTATCCGAAAAGCAGGAATGAAATACCACATCGATCTGCATGCGATCGTCGATGGGGAGTTGTCTGTTCGGCAAGGACATGACATAGCTCACATTTTAAAGGATACCTTGCGTCACGAACACTTTGAAATAGGTCACGTCTTGATCCATGTGGAGCCTTCAAATAGTTGATAATTAAAGCCCTGTTTAGCGAGCTTTCTTTTGATCAATCAAGTTCCTTCTAAAATTCAGCTTTGAAATTGAATACCGGCATGATCCCAAACATAAGAGCCTGTCGGACTTCCTTCGTGTAAGGGTCATAGAAATAGCGGTTTACATTCAGACGATTCGTTACATTCTGGATCTCCACAGCAATACTGAAGGTCCATTCCGGAAAATTGAAACTCAACCGTGATGAAAGGTCCCAGCGCCAATAATCAGGCACCTTCTGACTAAAAGGCTTTTCATTGGTCAATACCTCATAACCGGTTAGTATGGAGGCTGCAGTATCAACAGCAGTGTATCGGTTTCCCCCTCGCCAGATGATCCTGCTGTTGATCGAAAGGGTGTTCCGCTTGTTTTTCCCGAACAAGAATTCATAGCCTCCGAGTCCATTCAGCATATACCTGCCGTTAAAGCGGGTATTGTACCAGCTGTTGCCATCTACCGAGTATTCAGAGTTGAAAACTGATCCGGTCAACATGAAAAAATAATGTTCTCTAAAAAACCGTTCGAGTGTCATTTCCAGTCCGTAATTGCGTCCAAAACCAGCATTGGCGTAGGTGGCTCGCGTCAATCCGGAACTTAAATTAAGGATGCTTTCCTTCTGACCGAAAGTAGTATCCACGGGCACGTTGAACAGGTATTGATAGTATACTTCACTTTTCAAACGAGCGTGCTTTCCAATGGAAAGATCATGTCCGACAACGGCATGTAGTGAACGTGTAAGGCCGAGATCCTTGTTGGGTTGGGTGTAAGAACCATCAGGGGACTCATTTCGTGTAAGGTAAACGGATATAGGTTCAATTCTGCTGTGCAAACCTGCCCCCAGATTTAGGGCATGTCGTTCAGCAAAACGATACTGTAATCCCCAGCGCGGTTCGATCGCAGATGATCCATTCAGTAGAAAATAGCTTTGATGAAATCCGGTATTCATGTCGAGAAGTGGCGAGATTCTGAATTTCCATTGTGCATAGGTTTGCAGTAGTCCGGTATTTCCTTTTTCATCAATGAAGGTGGTGTTTTCGCCTGTTTCAAGTTGAAGCCCTTTGGAAAACAAGCCGTAATAGTACTGACTGTAAATGATACCTGACCGCAGAATATGACGACTGTTGAATTTATGATTAAGGAACGTATTTGCTCTAAGGTAGGAATAGTTGAAACGTTCGAGATACGCCGTATCCGGAAGATAGCTATTGTCCAACGAGTCAAGTCGGTATTGATTGGAACTCCCTGAAAGTGCAAAAACAGAACGGAGATAGGTCTTATTATTTGAAAACCGAAAGACATGTGTGACACCTGTTGCTCCGAGTGCCTGTAAATTATGGTCCTCAAACCGATCGGAACGTTTATCCCAGCTTGTTGAATCTTTCACAGCGATCTCTCCGGCTGAGGATAGTCCACCTAATCCAAAT
>Ga0172372_10003157_pt1 | contig 24504 bp, 14 predicted proteins | sample LakKiv5m_2_FD_114544 | JGI IMG/M metagenome (GOLD analysis project Ga0172372, IMG submission 114544) | Freshwater microbial communities from Kabuno Bay, South-Kivu, Congo - kab_092012_9.5m | ecosystem: Environmental > Aquatic > Freshwater > Lake | place: Democratic Republic of the Congo...
CTCATACTGGGCAATGCGCGTCTCGATCTCCGGATCCTGCCACTCGGCGTGCTTGAGCGTGTTGAGCGCCTGCAGGTCATCGAGCATGCCGCGGCGCCGGGCCGGCGTCACACCCCCTGGATTCGAGAGGAAGAGCACGGGATCGCGACCCGGACTGAAGCGGACTCCCTGATGGACCGACGGCAGGAAACCGGCGCCCCACATCCGTTCGTGGAGGGGTTGGGCGTTGGTGGGACCGCTGGGACGCGAGATGAGCACCACGAACGCCGGCAGGTTGGCGTTCACCGAACCCAGCCCGTACGACAGCCACGAACCCAGCGAAGGACGCCCCGCGACCTGGCTGCCCGTCTGCAACAGGGTCATCGCCGGATCATGGTTGATCGCCTCGGTGTGCAGGGACCGGATCACGCACAACTCGTCGGCCACCGAGGCCATGTGAGGCAGCAACTCGCTGAACCACGTCCCTCCCGAACCGTGCTGCCGGAAGGCGAACGGCGACGGGGCCACGGGGAAGTTCTTCTGGCCCGACGTCATTCCGGTGAGGCGTTGGCCGCGCCGGATGGAATCGGGCAACTCCTCCCGGAACCGCGTCTTCAACCCGGGCTTGTGATCGAAGAGATCCAACTGCGACGGGGCCCCCGCCTGCGTGAGCCAGATCACCCGCCGCGCGCGAGGCATCCGATGGGACGGCATGGGACTTCCGCCCAACATCCGTTGCGATCCAGTTCCCAGGAGCGACGCCAACGCCGCCAATCCCACGCCCGCCGTCGAACCGCGCAGGAACTGGCGTCGGGTCAAACCCGCCTGGAGGATGTGCTCGGAGTTCATTCGCGGGTCACGGTTTCGTCGAGGTTCAGGAGCGTGCTGGCAACGAGCGTCCAAGCGGCCAATTCGGCGGGATCCAGACCCGCATCAGAACGGGATTCGCCGACCTTCAGAAGTTCGGCGGCATCGGAGGGATCCATGCGGAAGCTCGACTCCGCGCGCCGCAGGCCGGAAAGCAGCACGGCCAACTCGGCGGGCTTTGGCGATCGTGCGATCACCCATCGAAAGCCTGCGGCGAGGCGGGCCTCCGGCGTTCCCCCGCCCTCCCGGAGCATCCGTTGCCCGAGCGCGCGCGCTGCTTCCACGTAGGTGGGATCGTTGAGGAGGTTCAACGCCTGCAACGGCGTGGTCGTCCGCGACCGGCGGACCGTGCACGTCTCGCGGAACGGCATGTCGAACATCAGCAGCGAGGGGTTCGGCACCGAGCGCTTCCAATACGTATAGAGGGTCCGCCGATACAGGCTCTCGCCGTGGTCCTGTTCGTAGGTGTTCGCGGAGGACCCGGCCACGACCTGTTCATACAACCCGGGCGGATGGTACGGCTTCACCGAAGGGCCTCCCACACGCCCCGCGAGCAATCCGCTCAGGGCCAGTGCCTGGTCCCGGATGGCTTCAGCGGACAGCCGGAACCGCGTCCCACGCGCCAGCCATCGATTCTCCGGATCCGCTGCCAATGCCTCCGCTGTGGTGCGCGAATCCTGCCGGTAGGTTGCGCTCAGCACCATGCGCCGGACGAGCGCCTTCACGTCCCACCTGCTCTCCACGAACTCCGTCGCCAGCCAGTCCAGCAGTTCGGGATGCGTGGGCCATTCGCCCTGGGATCCAAAGTCCCCGGGAGTCCGCACCAACCCGTGGCCAAAGAACGATTGCCAGAACCGGTTCACCGTCACGCGGGCCGTCAGCGGGTGACCCGGCGAAACAAGCCAGCGCGCCAGCCCAAGCCGGTTCTGGGGAAGGTCCGCAGGGAACCGCGGCAAGGCCGCGGGCGTCGCCGTCCGTACCGCATCCCCCGGCTGGTCGTAGGCTCCGCGACGCAGGATGAACGTGGGTCGCGGCTTCTCCATTTCCGCCATCACCAGCGTCACGGGGATCGCCAGATCCGCGGCATGGATCGCCGACTCGATCTCCTTCAACCGCCGGACCAACGCGACGCGTTCGGGACTCACGGAGCGTCGGAACTCGAGGATCCTCTGCTGATCTTCCGGCGTCCGCTGCTCCTGTGTCCGTGCGAGAGCAGCCAGCACCTCGGCGGAGGGCGCCGGGTTGGTGGGGACTCCCCGGCGTTCCCATTCCAAAAGGTCCCCGGACAACGCCACATCGAGATTCGTCAGCGAGGCGCGGCCATTGGCCAGGGTTGCCTGCAATCCCGCGATGCGTGCCTCGTCGTCCAGGGACGCCAGCTTCAGGAACGGGGGCGTGCTGCGGCGGACGTTAGCACCGTAATCCCCGACGCCCTGTTCGGGGACGTTGTGGAAGAAGGCCAGCAACGAATAGAAGTCCCGCTGGCTGACGGGATCGTACTTGTGGTCGTGGCACCGGGCGCAGTTGAACGTGAGCCCCAACCACACGGTGGCCGTCGTTTCCACCCGGTCAGCGCAATACTCGGCGAGGAACTCCTCCGGGATCACCCCGCCCTCCTCGTTGATCATGTGGTTCCGGTGGAACCCGGTGGCCACCCGCTGCTCCGGCGTCGGCTGCGGCAACAGATCGCCGGCAATCTGATCCACCGTGAACGCATCGAAGGGCTGGTTCCGGTTGAATGCCGCAATGACCCAGTCCCGCCACGCCCACAATTCACGGTCGCGATCCACCTGATAGCCGTTGCTGTCCGCGAACCGCGCCACGTCCAGCCAGTCAGAGGCCATGCGCTCCCCAAAACGCGGCGAGGCCAACAACCGGTCCACCACGCGTTCCGCCGCCTGCGGAGCTTGATCCTCGACGAACGCACGGACCTCCTCCGGTGTCGGTGGCAGTCCGGTCAGGTCGAGCGTCCAGCGTCGGATCAACGTGGGTCGGTCGGCCTCCGGGGATGGGCGCAGGCCGCGCGCCGTCTGCTGGGCGCGGATGAAGGCATCGATGGGATCCAGGCCGGCGATCCCACCCGCAGGCGCTGCGGGAATCGGCGGACGCACCGGAGGAATGAAGGACCAGTGGGCCGCGTACTCCGCCCCCTCCTCGATCCATTGTCGGAAGAGACCCACCTGAGCAACGGTCAGCGGCTTGTGCGCCTCCGGGGGGGGCATCACCTCGTCGGGATCCGCGGATTGAAGCCGATGGATCAGGGCGCTACGTCCCGGATCTCCGGGCACAAGGGCGATGGCCCCGGACTTCAGCGGTGCGAGTGCTGCCTCGCGCTGGTCCAACCGAAGGCCCGCCTTCCGCGAGCCCGCGTCCGGCCCATGGCACCGGAAGCACGTGTCCGAAAGAATGGGCCGGATGTCGCGGTTGAAATCGACGCGCGCCGCCCGGGCCACCAGGAAGGTGGCCACACAAAGCCATGGAGCAAGCCAGCGGAACATCGGCGGGGACGCGGGAGGCGTTGTTGGAAGCCTACCGCGCCCGGCGCCGCCGGAGCCAACCGAATTCCGGCCTCGGACGAATCAGTCCTCGCTGAAGAGGTACTCGAGGTCGTCCTTGGTCAGGTTCGTGGCGAAGCCCTCCTCGCCCAGCACGTCCTGGATGGTCTGGGACTTCCGCTGCTGGAGTTCCCAGATCTTCTCCTCGACCGTTCCCGGTGCGATGAGGCGGTAGGCATTGACCGTGCGGGTCTGGCCGATGCGGTGGGAACGGTCGATGGCCTGGGCCTCGACGGCGGGATTCCACCACGGATCGTAGAGCACGACGTAGCTCGCCGTGGTGAGGTTGAGGCCGGTGCCCGCCGCGCGCAGGGAGAGCAGGAAGACGCAGGGCTCCGTGTCCGCCTGGAAGGCGTTCACGACATCCTGACGGCTCTTGGTCTCGCCCGTCAGGATGTGGGTGCGGATGCCCCGTTCCTTGCAGACGCCTTCGAGGATCCGGAGCATCTCCACGAACTGGGAGAACAGCAGGACCTTGTTCCCGGAGGCGATCACCGGTTCGAGCAACTCGAACAGCGTCTCGGTCTTGCCGGAGGCGGATTCGTTGCCAACGAGCCGTGGATGACAGCAGATCTGGCGCAACCGCGTGAGGGCCGCCAGCACGTGCATCTTCGATTTGGCCACGCCCTTTTCCTGCAGGGTCTTCATGACCTGGTCGCGGCTGCGCCGGAGCTCGGCCAGGTAGAGCTTGCGCTGTTCCTCGTCGAGTTCGCAGTCGCGGCGTTCCTCGATGCGCTCGGGCAGATCCTGCGCCACCTGACGCTTGAGTCGGCGGAGCATCAGCGGTCGGAGCTTGGCGCTCAACCGGCGACGCATCGTGCCGGCTTCCCATTCGGGACCTTCCCCCTTCGACTCGTAAGTCTCGTTGAAGGACGTCTGGCTGCCGAGGTAGCCGGGTTGGATGAAGTCGACGATCGACCACAGGTCCAGCAGACGGTTTTCCAGCGGGGTGCCCGTCAGGGCGAGACGCTGCTCGGCCTCGATCTCCTTCACCGCCACGGTCACTTGCGCGGTCGGGTTCTTGATGAACTGCGCCTCGTCCAGCACGAGCGCGCGGAACTCGAACTTGCCCAACTCATCGAGATCACGCCGCAGGATGGCGTAGTTGGTGACCACGATGTCGTTCTCGGGAATCTGCTTCCTCAGGTTGTGCCGCGCGGAACCGGACTGGAGGACGAGCACCTTCAGGTGCGGCACGAACTTCTCCGCTTCCCGACGCCAGTTGTGCAGCACGGAGGCCGGACAGATGACCAGCGTGGGCTTGCGATCCTTCTTCGGCGCCGACTCATGCAGCCACGTCAGCCAGGTCAACGTCTGGAGCGTCTTACCGAGACCCATGTCGTCGGCCAGGATGCCACCCAGCTTGAGACGCGTGAGGTTGCACAGGAAGTTGAAGCCGTCCTTCTGGTACGGACGCAACTCGGCGTTGATCCCCTTCGGCAACTGGGTGTCAGGAACGCCCTTGAAGTTCAGCAGCTTCTCCCGGAGTGCCGCCACGGCCTTCTCGGTGCCGAGCGCCGCGAGCGTCGCCTCGTCCAACTGCGAGGCATGGAGCATCGAGGCCTTCTGCGCATCCGGACTCAAGCCTTCAAGGCCGAGCGTTGCCGCCGTCTCGTGCGCCTTGCGGTTCGCATCGACATCGATCTCCACCCAGCCGCCGTCCGGCAGCTTGACGAAGCGTGTGTTGGCCGACGCCAACCGCTGGACGTCCGCGCTGGTGAGCTTGAGCCCCTCGGCTTCCCACTCGGCACTGACGGAGAGCCAGTCGATGCCCGAACCCTTGAGGACGATGCGGGGACGGACGACCCGGCGGTTGAGGAACAGGCGCTGGAACGGCGGATTGCCGAGGAATTCGGAGTCCGCGGGACGATCCTGCCAGGCGAAGGCCAACTGCGAGAGCGCGTGCTCGTTGGCGTCGAGCACCCACAGGCCCGGCTCCGGCGTGAACCAATCGGCCCGCTGCAACCACTGGATGGCCGGCGTGAGTCGGGGGTCCTCCAAAATCTCCGGGCGGGGGTCCGCACCGCGGCGCTGGACGACGCGTTGCCACTCGTGGCCGTTCCACTGCCATTCGGATCCGTCCTTCTCGCTGATGGCGAGCAACCGGACGCGGACCACCTCGTCCGCCAGTTCAAACACGAACTGGGGCTTCGCCGAATGGGTCTCGCACAGGGAATTCCAGTCCGCTGTTTCGGATCCCGCGGGGCGGGTCTTGCGGAGCTCGGTCAACAGGCGCTGGGAAAGCCGGCGCACGGGAACGACGGGGCGTTGCGCCCAGTGTCCCAGCAACCGGGTGGGCGGCGCCTCGCGCAGCACATAGAACTCGCCATCGACGAGGACCATCGGGGGTTCGCCCACGAAGAACCGGCACTCGGGCAACTGCCGGCTGCGTCCCTCGGAGAGCTTCAGCACATGGGTGAAGCTCATCTCGCCCTCGATGGTTTCGAGGCGCGGTTCGAGTTGGGCGATGCGCCCCATGAACGTGATGTTCGTGGCCGTGCCGTGCAGTTCGAGACGTTGGCCGTGGGCGAACTTCGCAAGCCATGTCAGGAGGTCCGGCCCATCGAGGATGAGCGTTTCCCCTTCCTTCACCTTCTCCGGCCAGTTGCCGTGCAACCAGTCGATGACCGCCCAGTCCTCGGCCGGGAAGAGTTCCGCCTCGTGGGCCGCACGCGTCCGCAGGTCGCACAGGTCCGAGAGGAAGCGCTCCTTCTCCCCCGAACGGCTCCGGAACAGGAAAAAATGGACAGCAAGCCGCCACTGGTTGAGATCCTCGCCCGTCCGCTGCGGTTCGCACACCACGCGCAACGCGGCGCGGGGCGAATCAAGGTGCGTGTGGTGCGGTGGGAAGAGCCAGTCCTCCAGTTCCTGGACGAATCCCGATTCCTTCTCGGACTGCTCCACCTCGGCGAAACGTTCGAAGTTCGCGTGGGCGATCAATTCCGTGGGGAGCGAACGGTTGGAGCGGAGGAACAGCATGGCGACCTCTTCCATGCGGGCCTTGCCCGTCGCCACCTGGATGCGCGCCCACCAGTCGTGCTGGCCGAAATCGGAGCGGCGCAGGGCCAACTTCTCCAGATAGTCGTCGAACAACAGATAGGCCCGTTGTGGATCCGCGCAGGTCGCGAGGATCTTCAGGACCGCTTCGCGCTCGCTGACCTTCTCCTTGGAGTCGGACAATTCACGCCGCAGGTCAGCGAAGCTGCCATACGTGTTGGTGAGCACCTTGTGGTGGGCATCGTACTTGGTCGTATTGACCGCTCGCGGTGTTGCCAACTTGCTGTTTGCCGCGCTCCGAGATCCTCTAGCCATGTAATTCCTGACAAATCCGCCGGTCGATTCGACCGGCACGTGGGATCATTATGTCTCCGGGACGCCCTCGTGGGGTCAACAGCAAAGACATTTCAAAACGGAATTCCGCCTTGCCTTTCAATCGCCCGCCCTCACCCTGCGCGGCTTACATGAGCAACGGGAATCAGGAATCCACGGGGGAATCCTCGCTGCAAATCGACTTGCTGGCCTGGTACGAGGTCAACAAGCGCAACGTCTTCCTCGGCATCGGCGCCATCGTCGTCGTGGTCGCGGTGACCCTGGTCATCAACCACCAACGCGAGGCGAAGGTCGTCAACGCAAGCCGCGACCTGATGCTCCTCCTCTCTCCGGGCAAGAACGACGCTCCGGCCGCAGACCCGGCCAAGTTCGTCGAGGTCGCCGCCAGGCACAGCGGGGCTCCGGCAGCCATCCACGCCAGCCTGATCGCTGGCCGCGAGTTCTTCACCGCCGGCAAGTACGCGGACGCCAAGGCCCAGTTCGACAAGGCGGCTGACGATCCCGGCGTCCTCGGCGCCATCGCCATGTATGGCCTTGCCGCCTGCGTCGACGCCGAAAAGGGTGGGACCGAAGCCATCTCCGCCTACGAGAAGGTCATTGCCCATCCCGCCGGTTCCCTCGTCGCGAACCGCGCCCGCCTCGCCAAGGCACGCCTCCACGAGTCGCTCAAGCAACCCAAGGAAGCGCTGGCCCTCTACGACGAGATCACCAAGGGCACGGACCGCGAGTTGACCTCCGACGCCTTTGTTCGCCGTGCTTCCCTGCTGCGCGCCCACCCCGAGTTGAATCAGGCCGCAAGCCTCACCAACTCCTTGAACGTGCGCCCGGCCACGGCGATCCCCTGAACCGCAGGGCCTCATGACCGTTGTGGACGTCGCGGCTGGCCTCGTCTACCGCGACGGCCTGCTCCTGATCACCCAACGTCCGCCCGACAAGCATCTGGGCGGGCTCTGGGAGTTTCCCGGAGGAAAGCTCCACGCCGGTGAATCGTGGGAGGTGGCCCTCCAGCGCGAACTCCACGAGGAGTTGGGGTTCGAGGCGGAGGTCGGCAGCCTGTTCGAGGAAGTCATCCATCACTACCCCGAGAAGTCGGTCCGCCTCCGCTTCTTCCGTTGCACGGTGGCTTCCGGTGAACCTCAACCCATCGAGTGCGCCGCCCTCGCCTGGGTCAACCCCGCCCAACTCGGGGAGTACCCGTTTCCTCCTGCGGACGCCCAATTGATCGGGCGACTGTCCAAGGGCACCTGAACCCTCCCACGTACCACGGTTGGCAGTTGGCGTCGAACAACGGCATCGATCCCGGAACCGTGTCTGGATCAGGCAACCTTCGCGCGCCAACCGGTGGTACCGGAACACTTACCGGTCGATGAACCGGCGGGCCAGATCACCGTACGCATCAATGCGCCGGTCCCGGAGGAACGGCCAATGGGTACGCGTTGTGTCCACCTTCTCCAGGTCGATCTCGACCAGCAGGTTCTCGGGCTTCGCCACGGACGCCTTCGCCAGGATCTGGCCGGAAGTACCCGCCACGAAGGATTGGCCCCAGAACTCGATGCCATCGCCCCCCTCCGGGGTTTCCACGCCAATGCGGTTCACCGACGCCACATAACATCCGTTCGCCACCGCATGTGAACGCTGGATCAATTCCCAGGCGCCATGCTGGTTCGTGCCGTACTCCGCCTTTTCCGACGGGTGCCATCCGATGGCCGTCGGATAGAACAGGATCTCCGCTCCCTGCAGCGCGGTGAGCCGCGCGCCTTCGGGATACCACTGATCCCAGCACACCAGCACTCCCAGCCGACCGTACCGCGTGTCCCACGCGCGGAACCCGGTATCGCCCGGCGTGAAATAGAACTTCTCGTAATACAGCGGATCATCCGGGATGTGCATCTTCCGATAGATGCCCAGGAACGAGCCGTCGGCATCGATGACGACCGCCGTGTTGTGGTACAGGCCTTCGGCGCGCTTCTCGAAGAGGGAGGCGATCACCACCGCCTTGTGCTTGCGCGCCACCTTCTGGAAGGCCTCCACGGATGGCCCGGGGATCTTCTCCGCCAGCTTGAAGTATTCGTGCTTCTCCGCCTGGCAGAAATACTGCGAACGGAAGAGCTCCTGGGTGCAGATGATCTGCGCACCGTCCTTGCCTGCCCGATCGGCAGCAGCAAGACAGGTGGCAAGGTTCTCACGCGGGTCCGGCGAGCAGGCATGCTGCAGGAGGCCCAGGGTGACCTGACGGGATCTCGGAGTGGAACGGCGACTCATCGGAGCTTCTTTTTGATCTGGTCGAAAAGGGAGGATCCGCGCACGGGCGCGGGGGTCTTGGACCTCGTGGTGGAACCCGTCTGCCCGCTGCGGGCAGTTCCTTTCGTGCCGGCGGGCATCTTCGTCGTGCCGCCACGCGACGCCTTCCGCGGAGCCGGCTCCTCAGCGAACAACTCGCGGATGAACTTGCCCAGCGTCTCATTGGTCGGTCCGTACCCGCGGTGATAGATGAAGTACTCGAGTTCGTAGAGGAGTTCCTCGGCCGTCTGGTAGCGGTCCGCCGGCATGCGGGCCATGGCCTTCTGGAGGAGCTGGTTCAAACGCGGATCAATCTCCGGATTCAACTCGCGGAAGTCCGGCAGGCGACACTCCACCACACGCTGACGGGACTCCTCCGCTGCCGCGCACTTGAAGATGTTCTGACCCGTCAAAAGGACCGAAAGGACGATGCCCGCAGAAAAGATGTCCGAACGCTTGTCCGTGATCTGGAAGTCCGCCTGCTCCGGACTCATGTACTCAGGCTTTCCTGCGACCTCCTCGCCTTCCTTGTCCTTCAGGAACCCGCGGGCCTTGGCGATGCCGAAGTCCGTGAGCTTCACGTCGCCCTCGAAGGCGATCATGATGTTCTTCGGGCTCACGTCGCGATGGACGATGCCGAGCAGGTTGCCGTCCCGATCCGTCTTGGAATGGGCGTAAGCCAGCCCGCGCGCCACGCGCGAAACGATGAACACGGCCAACTCGATGGGCAGTTTGCGTCCCCGTTGATGCAACTGTTCGCAGAACTGCTCCAGGTTCACCCCACGAATCAGTTCCATGCAGATGTAACAGGCACCGCCGGTCTCCCCGAGATGGTACGTCTGGACGATGTTGGTGTGGATCAGGTCCGCCACCAGCTTGGCCTCGCCGATGAAGTTCTCGATGAACTCGGGCTGCCGCGCGTACTTCTCCCGGATGACCTTGATCGCAACCCGCTTCAGGAAACTCCTCGCCCCGTGCTGGAGCCCCTCGTACACGATACCCATGCCGCCTTCGTAGATCTTGCGGACAATTTCGTAGCGCAGTTCACCGGCGATGGAGGTCGTCTCAGACACGGCGCGATGGTGCGGGGATGAAGCCTCAAGTCAAGGCAGGTGGCCTTGCCGGGCAATTTGAAGGCCGCGTGCCCTCACGCGGCGCGATCGGAGTTCCCAGATACCAGATCCCAGATACCAGTCCCATACGCCGGAGGCGTTGAAGCCATTAGCCCCGGGTTGGCGCGACAGCGCCCACCCGGGGTTCCGCCCCAGAGAAATCACGCACCCCGAAGGCGGTGCGTAGAAAGTCCCCAGTCTCCAGCCCCCCCTCTCACCTCTCTGGGATCTGGCAACTGAAAGCTCCCTTTGAAGGCCGCGTGCCCCCACGCGGCGCATCCCCAACCCCGCCGGGTGAGGACACCCGGCCTTCATTCTGGCATCTGGCAACTCCCATCCAATTCCCCGCTGGATTCCATCCACGGCTGGGGCATCGTTCCGAAAGCCCCGAGTCTCATGAGCATCGTCTGCAAGTCCTTCCCCTACGGCGCCTCCCTGGCCGCCGCCGTGGTCCTCGTCTGCCTGCCAGGCGCCCTCCATGGCGCCAAGGTCGACTTCAACCGCGAGATCCGCCCGATCCTTTCGGACAACTGCTTCGCCTGTCACGGCCCCGACGTGCAGAAGATCAAGGGCGGCCTGCGACTCGACCTCCGCGATGCCGCCCTCGCGCCGGCCAAGTCCGGGAAGCCCGCCATCGTTGCCGGGAAACCGCGCGAGAGCGAACTCGTCCGGCGCCTGGAGACCCAGGACGCCGATGACCTCATGCCACCGCCGGAGTCCCACAAGACCCTCACCGCCGCCCAGCGGGCCACCCTCATCCAATGGATCACCGACGGCGCCGAGTATCAGGGCCATTGGGCTTATCAACCGCCCGTCCGTCCTCCAGCCCCCGCCGGCCCGTCGGCCATTGATGAACTCGTGCGCCGCCGCTTCGGCTCCCTCGGCATCAAGCCAGCCGCCGAAGCCGATCGCCGCACCCTCGCCCGCCGACTCCACTTCGATCTCGTTGGGCTTCCTCCCAGCCCCGCGGACGTTTCCGCTTTCGAACAGGATCCCTCCCCGGACGCCTACGAACGCCTCGTCGATCGCCTGCTGTCATCGCCCCATTACGGCGAACGCATGGCCATCCAATGGCTCGACGTCACCCGGTTCGCCGACACCATCGGCTACCACTCGGACAACCCCCGCAACATCTGGCCCTATCGCGACTACGTCATCCAGGCGTTCAACCGGAACAAGCCCTTCGACACCTTCACCCGCGAACAGATCGCCGGCGACCTGTTGCCCGGCGGAGGGCTCGAATCCCTCGTTGGCTCCGCATTCAACCGGTTGCTCCTGACCACCGAGGAAGGCGGCGCCCAGCCGAAGGATTACGAATCCCGCTACCTCACCGATCGCGTCCGCGCCATCGGCACGGTCTGGATGGGACAGACCATCGGCTGCGCCCAATGCCACGACCATAAGTTCGATCCCATCAGCACTCGCGACTTCTACGCCATGGGCGCGTTCTTCGCCGACGTGAAGGAGACCATCATCGGCCGTCGCGAGGATGGCATCTTCGTCCCGGACGAACGTCAGGCTGGCGAATTGCATCGCCGCCGCGAGGTCCTGCGTTCCCTCGAAGCCGACTTCAATGGTCCGCACCCTGAACTCAACGACGCCTACGCCGCGTGGGAAAAGGGCTGGCTCGAGGCCATGGCCGCCGAGGACCGCTGGACGCAACTGGTCCCCGCGCGCGCCGAATCCGCCGAGGGATCCACCCTCAAGATCCGCAACGATCGCTCCATCCTCGCCGGCGGAAAGAACCCCGACCTCGACACCTACACCATCCACCTTACCAACGCGCCAGCGCGCATCGTCGCCCTCCGTGTCGAGGCCTTGCCCGATGATTCGCTGCCGGCCAAGGGCCCGGGCCGCGCCGGCAACGGAAACTTCGTGCTCAATGAAGTCACCGCACGGATCGAACGTTCCGGCGGACCCGCCCGAACCCTTGCCTTCGCGATGGCCCGGGCGACCCACGAGCAGACCAGTCACGTCGAGAACAACCCGTACAAGGCCTGGACTGCCGCCGCGACCATTGACCTCGACGCCAAGGGTGTGTTTCCCGGTTGGGCCATCCTTCCCGAGACCGGCAAGCCCCACCAGTTGCTCCTCGAGCTCACGGCCCCCGCGGACATCGCTCCCGGCGAAACGCTCGTGGTCGAACTGCGCCAGCGCCATGGCCATGGCAGCCACACCCTCGGACGCTTCCGGCTCTCTGCATCCGATCGATCCGATGCCGTGCGTTCTCCGGGAGCCCTGCCCCCGCCGCCGGCGCTCGCCGATCTGCTCCGGGTTCCCGCCAAGGACCGCAACGTCGAGCAATCCGCCAAGCTGCGCACTGAGTTCCGGAAGTCCACACCCGCCCTCGCCAACCTGCGCAGCCTGCTCGAAGACAGCCGCAAGGCCCTCGCCGACTTCGAATCCACCCTGCCCCGTTGCATTGTCACCGAACGTGGAGAACCCCGCACCGTCCGCGTCCTCCCGCGCGGCAACTGGCTGGTGGAAACCGGCGACATCATGGAACCGGCCCTCCCGGTCGCCCTCGCCGCCAACTACTCGAAGCCCTCGCGAAAGCTCAACCGCCTCGACCTCGCCGAGTGGGTCGTCGCCCCCGAGAACCCGCTCACGACACGGACGGTCATGAACCGGCTCTGGAAGCAGTTCTTCGGCATCGGACTTTCCAAGGTGCTGGATGATCTCGGGGCCCAGGGCGAACCCCCGGTCAACCAACCGCTCCTCGATTGGCTCGCCTGCGAGTTCCGCGACTCAGGCTGGGACATGCGCCACATGGTCCGCACCATCGTCCTCAGCCAGACCTACCGTCAGGCTTCCACAGCATCCCGCGCGGACATCTCCCGCGACCCCGAGAACCGCGATCTCGCCCGGCAAAGCCGCTGGCGACTCGATGCCGAACTGGTGCGCGATAACGCCCTCGCCATCTCCGGATTGCTCTCGCCCGTCGTCGGCGGTCCCAGTGCCCGGCCTTACCAACCGGACGGGTATTGGGAGAACCTGAACTTCCCCCAAAGGGGCTACGACGCCTCGACCGGGGCGGCCCAATTCCGCCGCGGTCTCTACACCTGGTGGCAGCGCTCCTATACCCACCCGAGCATGCTCGCGTTCGACGCGCCCACCCGCGAGGAGTGCGCCGCCGAACGTTCCCGCTCCAACATTCCACAGCAGGCGCTCGTCCTCCTGAACGACCCCTCCTACGTCGAGGCCGCCCGCAGCTTCGCCACCCGCATTCTCCTCGAGGCACCCAAGGACACCCGCGGCCGGATCACCTGGGCCTGGCAACAGGCGTTGGCCCGTCCAGCAACACCTGAGGAAATCCAGACGCTCACCCAGCTTCTCGAAAGGCAACTCGCGGAATTCAGCGCCGATCGCGACGCCGCCCGCGCGTTCATTTCCGTGGGCATCAATCCACCTTCGAAAACGCTTCCGGCCGCCGAACTCGCCGCATGGACCGACATCGCCCGAGCCATCCTCAACCTCCACGAAACCATCACCCGCTCCTGACCATGAACACCGCCCAAGAATTCCGCCAGTTCCGCTCCCAGCAGCAGACGCGCCGGACGTTCCTCGGTCGCACCTCCCAGGGCGTGGGTGCCTTGGCGCTGGCCTCGATCCTGCAACCGGCCCTCCTCCGCGCCGCAACCTCGGGTCCCGCGAAGGACCGTTGGCCAGGCGTGGTGAAACCCCACCACTTCCCGCCCAAGGCCAAGCGGGTGATCTGGCTCACCATGGCCGGCGGCCCCTCGCACCTCGAGACGTGGGACCCCAAGCCCAAGCTGGCCTCGATGCACGGCCAGCCGATGCCGGAATCCTTCACCAAGGGGAAGCAGATCGCCCAACTCCAGGGCCAGAAGCTCGTGTGCTACGGCCCACAGCTGAAGTTCAAGGCCTTCGGAAAGAACAACACCGAGATCTGCGAACTCTTCCCGCACATCGGCTCCGTCATCGATGAGATCTGCCTCATCCGGTCCATGACCACCGAGGCCATCAACCACGATCCCGCCCACATGTTCATGAACACCGGCTCACAGATCGCCGGTCGTCCATCCATGGGCTCCTGGCTCACTTACGGCCTCGGTTCCGAAGCCGAAGACCTTCCCGGCTTCGTGGTGCTGACCTCCCTCGGCCGCGGCGGACAGAACCAGCCCATCGCCGCCCGCCAGTGGGCCGCCGGCCTCCTGCCCTCCCGCTTCCAGGGCGTCCACCTCCGCGGCAAGGGCGATCCCGTCCTCTACCTCGGCAATCCTCCGGGCGTCACCCGCGACCGCCAGCAACGCGTCGTCGAGGCCATCAACCAACTCAACACCCGCCACGACGCCGTCGTCGACGATCCCGAGATCGCCACCCGGATCGCCCAGTACGAAATGGCATTCCTCATGCAGGCCAGCGTCCCGGAGCTGATGGACGTGTCCCGCGAATCCGCAGCCACCCTCGAACTCTACGGCTGCAAGCCCGGCGACGGTTCCTTCGCAGCGAACTGCCTCCTCGCACGCCGTCTCGCCGAACGCGGCACGCGATTCATCCAGCTCTATCACAAGGACTGGGACCACCACGGCGGCGTGAAGCAAGGCGTCGAATTCAAGGCCCAGGAGATCGACCGCGCCTGCATGGCCCTCATCACGGACCTCCGCCAGCGCGGCATGCTCGACGAAACCCTCATCGTCTGGGCCGGCGAATTCGGCCGCACCCCCATGAGCCAGGGCGGCGACGGACGCGACCACCACAACGCGGGATTCTCCATCTGGATGGCGGGCGGCGGCATCAAGCCCGGCATCGTCTACGGCGCCACCGATGAACTCGGATACTCCGCCGTCGAAAACCCCATCGACGTCCACGACCTCCACGCCACCATGCTCCGTGCCCTCGGCATCGAACACACCCGCCTCTCCGTGAAGTTCCAGGGCCTCGACGCCCGCCTCACCGGCATCGCCGGCAAGATCATCCCGGAGATCCTCGCGTGAACCCGCTCCAACGTCTGCGCACCACCGACGTCCGGGGCGGCGACGTCCTCGTCGCCCTGTCCCTCGCCCTGTCCCTCTCCTCCGCTCCACTCTCCGCCGCCGACCACCCCCAACTGGGCCACGCCTGGACCCGCAACCAGACCTCCTCCGAGACGGGCCTTCCCGACTCGTTCAACCCCACCAACCGTCACCACATCCGCTGGTCCGTCCGCCTCGGCACCGAATCCCATTCCTCCCCGGTCATCGCCAACGGACGCGTCCTCATCGGCACGAACAACGGCGAACCACGCGATGCCCGGCACCAGGGCGACCGCGGCGTCCTCATGTGCTTCCGCGAAGCCACCGGCGAACTCGCGTGGCAACTCATCGCCCCGAAGCGCACCGAGGATCCCTACCTCGACTGGCCAAAGTCCGGCCTGTCCTCCCCAGCCACGGTCGAGGGCAACCGCGTGTACGTCGTCACCAGTCGCGGTGAAGTCGTTTGCCTCGACCTCGACGGAATGGCCAACGGCAACGACGGCCCCTTCGTCGACGAAGCCCGACTCCATTCCCCTGCCGACCAACCCCCGATCCCCACCGGTCCCCTCGATGCCGACGTCCTCTGGCACACCGACCTGACCCGCGAGGCTGGCATCTGGTCCCACGACGCCGCCCATTCCTCCATCCTCATCCACGGCGATCACCTTTACTTGAACTCCGGCACCGGGGTGGACAACACCCACAAGAAGATCCGCACGCCGGACGCCCCCAGCCTGCTGGTCCTCGACAAGAAGACCGGCCGCATCCTCGCCCGCGACGACGAGAACATCGCCCCACGGATCTTCCACTGCACCTGGTCTTCTCCCTCCATGACGAAGGTCGACGGACGGGACCGCCTCTTCTTCGCGGGCGGCGACGGCATGCTGTACGGCTTCACTCCGCTGCCTCAGGACTTCAAGCCCCGCGACCCCCTCCATCGGTTCAAGGCCGACTGGAAGTTCGACTTCGATCCCGAAGCCCCCAAGGACGAAGTCCACCGCTACAACAGCAACAAGGCTGTCAGCCCCTCCAACATCTACGGCATGCCCGTGTGGCATGAGGGCCATCTCTACGTGGCCGGCGGTGGCGACTGGTTCTGGGGCAAGAACGCCGCCTGGCTGAAGTGCATCGATCCCACGGGCACCGGCAATGTCACGAGCACCCACCTGCGTTGGTCCACCCCGCTCGGCCGCCACACCATGGCCACACCCGCCGTCCAGGACGGCCTCGTCTATGCCGCCGATTCCATGCGGACCCTGCACTGCCTCGATGCCCGCACCGGAGCCACCGTCTGGACCCACGAACTGCGCGGCGAAGCCTGGGGTTCGGCGTTGATCGTCGACAACAAGGTCTTCATCGGCACCCGACGCGGCGATTTCTGGATCTTCGCCCACGGCCGGGAAAAGAAGATCCTGCATCAGGTCGACCTCGACGCGCCCATCAGCGCCACCCCGGTTGCCGCCAACAAGACCCTGTACGTAGCCACCATGCGCTCCCTCCACGCCATCGCACGGTGACGTCAGGCCAACTTCTCGCTTCCCTCGCACTGCGACCCTTCCGCAGGCTTCGCCCATGCCGTTGTCTCCGTCCATCCTCGCCGAACTCGCGGGCATCGTGGGCCCGCAGGATCTGCTCACCTCGCCCGAGGACCTGATCGTCTATTCGTTCGATGGCACCGCCGCGCTGAGCCAACTCCCCGGTTGCGTGGCCTTCGTGTCTTCCACCGAGGAGGTCTCTGCCGTCCTCCGTCTCGCCAACCGGGAACGCATCCCGATCGTCACGCGCGGCTCGGGCACGGGCCTGTCCGGCGGATCGCTGCCCGTCCCTGGCTGCATCGTCCTCTGCACCGTCCGGATGAACCGGATCCTCGAAATGGACGAGGCCAATCTCACCCTCCTCGTCGAGCCCGGCATCACCACCCTCCAGGTCGCCGAGGCCGCTGCCGCTGCCGGTCTCTTCTACCCGCCCGATCCCGGCTCCATGAAGATCAGCACCATCGGCGGCAATGTCGCCGAGAACTCCGGTGGTCTTCGCGGGCTCAAGTACGGCATCACCCGGAACTACGTCATGGGCCTGACCGTCGTCCTCCCCGATGGCGAGGTCATGGTCACCGGCAACAAGTGCGTGAAGGACGTCGCCGGTTATTCCCTCAAGGATCTCTTCATCGGATCCGAGGGAACCCTCGGCGTGATGACGGCCGTCCTCCTGCGCCTCATCCCGAAACCCGCCGCCAAGAAGACCATCGTCGCCACCTACGCCGCGATGGACGCCGCCGCCCAGACCGTCAGCGACATCATCGCCGCCAAGATCATCCCCTGCACCCTCGAGTTCCTGGACCGCACCACCATCCGGTGCGTCGAGGACTTCGCCAAGGTGGGCCTCCCCACCGATTGCGAGGCCCTGCTTCTCATGGAAAGCGACGGTCACCCGGCGCAGGTCGAGGACGAGGCCGCGAAGATGGTCGAGATCGCCCGCAGGAACGGCTGCCGGGAAGTCCGCATTGCCAAGGACGACAACGAGGCCAACCAACTCGCCGCCGCCCGACGCAGCGCCTTCTCCGCCCTCGCCCGGCTTTCCCCCACCACCATCCTCGAGGACGCCACCGTCCCCCGCTCCGAACTCGCCCGGATGGTGCGCTTCGTCGACGGCATCGCCCGCAAGTACAAGCTCCGCATCGGCACCTTCGGTCACATGGGCGACGGCAACCTCCATCCCACGTTCCTCACGGACGAGCGGAACCACGAGGAGATGCACCGCGTGGAACTCGCCTTCCACGAGATCTTCGACGAAGCCATCCGCCTCGGTGGCACCATCACCGGCGAACACGGAGTCGGCGTCGCCAAGAAGGGATTCCTCCCGAAATTCGCCGGCAACGCCCAGATGCGCGTCATGCGCGAACTGCGCCATGTCCTCGACCCCCACGGCATCCTGAACCCCGGGAAGATGTTCGATAAAGCGGGGTGAGATCAGAGTTCGAAGTTTTCAGTTTCAAGTTTCAAGCCTGCCCTCCCACCGTAGCAGACGACGTCAGGAGGCTGGGTCAACCCACTGCCTCGTTACCTCGTCAGCTACCCTCTCAACCGTAGCAGACGACGTCAGGAGGCTGGGTCGATCCACTGCCTCGTTACCTCGTCAGCTACCCTCCCAACCGTAGCAGACGACGTCAGGAGGCTGGGTCGATCCACTGCCTCGTTACCTCGTCAGCTACCCTCCAACCGTAGCAGACGACGTCAGGAGGCTGGGTCGATCCAATGCCTCCTTACCTGGAGCTTGGAATCTGGCCACTGGAAACTCCCTTTGAAGGCCGCGTGCCCTCACGCGGCGCAGATTAAGTTCTCCAGTCCTCGATTCCTTGCCGCCGGGTGAGGTCACCCGGCCTTCATTCTGGAGTCCGGAAACCTTCCCGGACCGGGCTTCAAACTTGAAACTTCAAACCTGAAACTCCCTCCCCCTCTCAACGGAGGCGGAGGGCAATCTGCTTGTCGATCTCGGAAGCCAGATCCACGTCGCCACGCCCACCCGACTTGCGGGCCTGGACCTGAACGCGGGTCACGCGGGGTTCAACCTCATCCACCTGAACCCAGAGGGTTCGCTTGTTCACCTTCCCGGTCAACGTGCGGGCTGCGGTGTCACCGCTGGCCACGGAGGCTTCGGAGTTCAACGCACCGTTGAACTCCAGCGTCGCCTTCGCCGCTTGATACACCTGATCGACCGGCCGTTCGTACCGGCTCTCGATCGTATCCTTCGAAAACGGCACACCGGCGCGGTACCGGCCTTCCTTGGTCTTGTAGCAGCCGGCTCCAGCCAGAACGGCGACGACCAGCGCGGTAGCAACCACGAGCTTCTTCATGGGACCGAACTCCACCCGGAACCACCGCCAGCGTCAAGCCGCGGCACAGGAACAAAAACTATCGGCGGGCGCCGGGATGACACACGGAATCACACCGCCGGCGCCCGCCGCAGGTCGGCCTCCACCTAGAGGCGACGTGAACACCGTACCCCTCCTCCCGCCAGTCGACCAGTCAGGAGAAGTGACTTTTTTGGAGTACCCCGCGACACCGTTTCGCCACGCCCAATCCTCTACTCGCTCACCGTCACCGAACGTCGATCCTGCTTCCCCAACAACTCCCGGATCCGCGCAACATCCGCAGCGCCATCCACTCCCAGAAGCAACCGCCGCTGACGTTCCTCATCCGGCCCCACCAGCGGTCCGACCGGCTTCCGGGAGAGGATCCGATCCACGATCCCCGGACGCGCCGCGGCATCCCCGAGGAAGTCGTACTCGAACCCGCCGAACCCCTCTTGTTGCCGAAGACTGCGCGCGGCCACAAACCGGACCGGACCATACTCATCCGCCAAACCCGTGCCCACGACCGCCGCGACCCAGCGACCGCCCCCGGTCTTCATCGCAGGCGCCCATCCCAGGTGCCAGGCCGCGAGGATCCGCTGGGCGGCATGCCCTTGCAGCATCCACTCCGCCACGGCGGAAACCCGGGAGGATTCCTCCGCCAAGGGGATCCGCGGCGTCTTGTACCACCGTTCCAGCCAGTCCTGCGTCCACGCGAGTGATTGGTCCAGGTGGCACAGGTTGCAGGCGTTCAGTGCATTCCCGGACGTTACCGGGGAAACTCGCGGGACGCTGATCTGGTGGTTCCGGATCGCCTTGAAAAGGGCGTACGCCGTATGGGGCATGTGGCAATTCCGGCAATCGCTCCCACTCGAGGCGGGCGCGTGGTGCGTATGCGCCGAGATGTCCGTCGTGTACCGGGGCTCCCGGTGACATTCCACGCAGGCCGTCGATCCCGGTCGATCCCGTCGCAGCTGATCATCCGGGTCACTCGAGTGCATCGAGTGACAGGTCAGGCACGACATGCCGCCCTTCTCGTAACACCCCGTCTCCCGCATCGCCGTGAAGTCGCGTCCACCCGCCAACATCTGTCCATCTGGCCACCATCGGTTCCGGAAGAATCCAGGGTTGCGGCGCAGGTCCGCCCAGGCCGCCGCCGGCGCGCCTGGACGCGGATGCCGCGGGTAGTAGCGGGTCCGCTCCAGCACTTCCCCGGGACGGAACAGGTTTCCCTTCTTCGCAAACTCGAACCCGAACTCGTCGCGATGCAGGAACACCCCATGACACTGGCCGCAAACCTCGCTGGAGCGCTGGGAATCCAGTCGCTTGGGGTTCACGATCGGATCCTTCTCCGGCTTCACGCCGGGCAAGAGCGAACGCCGGAGGTCAACATGCGGCTTTCCGGGCCCGTGACAGGACTCACACGAGATGCCGAGTTCGGAAACCTGCGTGTTCAAGCCTCCGGTGGCCTCGTCCAGCCCAGGATTTCCTCCCGTGCTATGACACAGGATGCAGTGATGGTTCCACTGCGTCACAAAGCGTTCCGGATCGTCAGGCCCATGCAGGAAGGCCGCCTCGCGGGGAGCCCATTGCCGCGTCTCCTTCAGGAAGACGACCGGCAACGTCTGCAACACGCCCGGATGGCGCGGACTCGGCACCCAGTAGGTCTGGTAGTGGTGCGAACCCGTCGCCATGACCACCGGCAACCGCACCCGGGGCAGGTTCGCGGGCGGAGCCTGCTTGCGCCCCTGGACCCAGTACATCAGCTGATCCGGATCCGGCCCTTCCGACCAATAGCCCTCCCCTTCGCGCGTCAGCTTGTACCGATACCCACCCGACAGGACTTCTGATCCATCGAACCGCCCGAGCACCGCCTCGGGTGTCATCCGCTGGGTCATCGTCCGGTGATAGCTCGCATGCCATGAGGTGTGCTCCTCCTGATGGCATTCACGACAGGAATCCGACCCCACGTACCCGGGCATCGCGGGCGCGGACGAGGCCACCCGGAATCCTGATTGCGCAAGGAAGGCCGGAAGCGAGATCGATGAAAGGTCATTCGTGGTTGCCGCACGACACTCGACCGCGCCCACAAGTCCCGCCAAAGCCGACAAGGCCAGAATCAAGCAACGCAGGCGCGACGCCACACGTGGGGAAGAAGGGTTGCCGCGCACATGGGTAAAGGACCCATCCGCGAAGCATGCGTCCGAGGTTTCCGAACCGCTGCCTGTTGGCATGGCGTCGAGGAAATCCCCTTCCTCAGGTGAAAGCAAGGGTCCCCAAGAAACGGCACGTCCATGCCACCACTTTGCCATCCTCTCCCATTCCGGAACGATCGGGTCGGGACGTCCCCGTCGCCCCACCCAAGCCCCTCCCCAAGGCGATGAGGACATCGCCGCCCCGACCATCAGACCCTTGTCACCGAACCTTGCCGCACCCGCCCATCATCGGTCAGCTTCGCCATGCCACGATCTCCCACGGATGAAAACCAGCCGCGTCGCCATCTTCGATTCCCCCGGTCGCCCGTTCCGCCTCGAATCCGTTGACGTTCCAGCCCCGTCTCCGGGCGAGTACCTCGTACGGATCGAGTGCACCACCCTCTGCCGGAGTGATCTCTACACCTACACCGGCAAGCGCACCGAGAAGACGCCGACCATCCTCGGCCACGAGATCGTCGGACGCATCGAGGCCATCGGACCCGGGTCCCCTGAAACGGACTGCCGCGGCGCCAACCTCCGTCCCGGCGACCGCGTGACATGGGCCATCTACGCCGCCGACCCGTGCTCCTGCATGGCCCGCGCCGGCCTTCCACAAAAGGCGCCGGACCTCTTCAAGTACGGGCATGAACCGGTGACCCCCGTCAGCCACCTCCACGGCGGCCTCGCCGAGTACTGCCTCCTCCGCCGCAACACCCCGATCATCCGGATCGACGCGGACATCCCCTCCCCGGTCCTCGCGCTGATCAATTGCTCCTTCGCCACGGTGGCCGGCGCCCTCCGCGTGGCAGGCCACGTGCAGAATCGCAACGTCCTCATCACGGGAGCCGGCATGCTCGGACTCGTGGCCGGCGCCATGTGTCACAGTGCGGGAGCCCGACATGTGATCGCAGCCGACATCGATGCCAACCGACTCCGTGTGGCGCAGGATTACGGCTTCGACACCACCCTGCTCCTCGGCGCCGATCGTCCGTCCATCAAGAGCCAGTTCGAAAGCGCCCTGCCCAACGAGCGCCTCACCGTCGCGATCGATTGCAGCGGCGTTCCCGACACCATGGAGGCGATGATGGATGCCCTCGGCATCGGCGGAACCGCCGTGTTCATCGGAGCCGTCTTTGCGCAACGGCCGCTCGCCCTCAACGCAGAACGGATCGTCCGGAACGTCCAGACCATCCGCGGACTCCACAATTACAACACCGAGGATTTCATCGCCGCCGTTGATTTCCTGGAGGCCGCACACACGCGATACCCGTTCCATCGCCTCGTCCACGAAGGTTTCGGACTCGAGGACGTTGATGCCGCCTTCAATCATGCCGTGCAGTCCGGCGTCCATCGCGTGGCGATACGCCCCACGCCGCCCACGCTGGCATCCGATCGCCCCGGGATCGTGAAGGGATCGTAACCTCCAGCAACGTCCGGACCCAGCATGATGGGGGCTCCCACGCTTGCCACCGCAAGCACCCTGGGTGTCCCGAAAATGACTTCTGCCGAATCACGCCCCCGGCTTGCGATCTTCGACTCCTCCACACAGACCGGGGTCTGGATCCAATCCGTCTGGTGTGTCATCGCCGCCTTCGGAACGTATGCCTGCATGTACGGCTTCCGGAAGCCCTTCACCGCGGGGACCTATGCCGACGCAGGCAGTGCAACGGACTTCAAGGTGTGGCTCGTGGCCGCCCAGGTGATGGGCTATACGGTCTCGAAGTTCGCCGGGATCCGGGTCATTGCCGAAATGAGTCCGGAACACCGGACCCGCGTGCTGCTGGGTCTGATCGGCATCGCCGAACTCGCACTGCTCTTGTTCGCCTGGGTCCCGGCCCCCTGGAACGCCGCCTGCCTGTTCCTCAACGGCCTTCCACTCGGCATGGTCTTTGGTCTGGTCCTCGGATTCCTGGAGGGCCGCAAACTCACGGAGGCCTTCATCGCCGGCTTGTGCGCAAGCTTCATCCTGGCCGACGGTTTCACCAAATCCGTCGGAGCCGGACTGCTGGAACTTGGCGTGCCGGGACCATGGATGCCGTTTACCGCCGGACTGGTCTTCCTGCTGCCCTTGCTGGGCTTCACCTGGATGCTGCAGCAAATCCCACCACCCACGTCTCAGGACCGGGAGGCGCGCTCCGAACGGACCCCGATGTTGCGCGCCGAGCGACTGGCCTTCCTCAAGCGCCACGGTCTCGGTCTCGGCCTCGTCATCCTGGGCTACCTCCTCGTCACCGTCGTCCGCAGCCTGCGCGCGGATTTCGCCCCGGAAATCTGGTCCGCCCTGGGAACAAGGGGCCAGCCCGTGGTCTTCACCCGATCCGAGTTCTGGGTCACGCTCGGGGTCATCGCCGTCAACGGCATGGCCGTCCTGATCCGGGACAACCGCCGGGCACTCCTGTCGTCCTTCGCGGTATCGATCGGAGGGTTGGTCCTCGTCCTGTTGGCCATCGTCGGCCTGCGCGGAGGCCTGCTCAGCGGATTCCCCTTCATGGTCCTCCTCGGTCTCGGCATGTACATCCCCTACGTCGCCGTGCACACCACCGTCTTCGAACGGTTGATCGCCCTCACACGGGACCGCGGAAACATCGGCTACCTCATGTATCTGGCCGATGCCATCGGATACCTCGGCTACGTCGGCGTCATGCTCGTCCGGCGCCTCGGCAAGGCCGACACCTCGTTCCTCCCCTATTTCATCACCGTGACCGGAGCCTCGGCCATCGTGGGCATCGCCGCACTCGCCGGTGCCCTGCTCTGCTTCCGCAAACTGCGGAACCCCAACCAGCCCGCTTGACCGTTGAATCCGGGCGAAGGATCCGGCAGGTTCCACAAGTCGTTTCGAAAGCGCGCCCACCGACATGATCACCCAACCCCTCCAGATCCTGCCATGATCCCACTCCGCGAGAGCCGCCTCACTTCGCAGCCTATGCAGCGAAACCACGCCACTGTTGACACCCCAAATGTTCTAGGCTGCCATTGGGCAGCCTAAACAACGTTCGATTTCCCAACCACGATCACCAGGATTGCAATCGGCCTCCGACTACCGCTGACCCTTCCGACCCGCCTTCCCAACCCGACATGACCACGATCCAGAGAGAGACGGCGATTCCGGCGGGTACTGGCCACGCCCCGCTTGCGGGGGAAAGCCCGGCAGGAGTACCACTGAGTTTAATCGAACTAGACGGTTCAGCGAACGGGCGCCAGCCGGCACGCCGAGTGGCGATGCGGACGCGCCCGGTGGCTGGCCCCCGTCGCTGACCTTGACGTTGGCCATCCCAGGCAGACCAAGAATCACGACACATGAAAGCGACCGGTCATGGATACGCCGGGTGCGAGGTCTACGTCGTCCGCTCTCGACCACGACCC
>Ga0172372_10003158_pt1 | contig 24503 bp, 20 predicted proteins | sample LakKiv5m_2_FD_114544 | JGI IMG/M metagenome (GOLD analysis project Ga0172372, IMG submission 114544) | Freshwater microbial communities from Kabuno Bay, South-Kivu, Congo - kab_092012_9.5m | ecosystem: Environmental > Aquatic > Freshwater > Lake | place: Democratic Republic of the Congo...
CCTTGCTGCGTTGCGACCGGCCTTTCGCAAAGAGGGCGGGACGGTCACCGCAGGCAATGCCTCCGGCCTCAACGACGGCGCAGCCGCCCTCCTCCTTGCAAATGAAGCGGGCCTGCACCGGCACGGGCTCACCCCCATGACGCAAGTGGTGTCGAGCGCCGTGGTGGGGGTTGAGCCGCGGATCATGGGCATCGGACCGGTGGAAGCCTCGCGGCTCGCCCTGCAACGCGCCGGGCTCAGCTGGAACGATGTGGACCTCATCGAGTTGAACGAGGCCTTCGCGGCCCAGGCGCTCGCGTGCATCCGTGCGTGGGGGCTGTCCGACGACGACCCGCGGCTCAATCGCTGGGGCGGGTCCATCGCACTGGGCCATCCGCTGGGCATGACCGGTGCGCGGTTGGCATTGACCGCTTCACGTCAACTGGTTGCATCCGGCGGCCGCCACGCGCTGGTCACGCTGTGCATCGGTGTGGGGCAGGGGTACGCCGTGGTGCTCCGCAATTGCGCATCCTGATGTTCCAAACCTTCAATGGCATGGTGCCCGTGGTCGACCCGAGCGCCTATGTGCACCCGCTGGCGCTGGTCATCGGCCACGTCACCGTCGGGCCGGATTGCTACATCGGGGCCGGTGCCGTCCTGCGCGGGGATTGGGGGCGCATTGTGCTTGAGCGCGGGTGCAACATCCAAGAAAACTGCGTCGTGCACATGTTCCCCGGAACCACGGTGCATTTCGGGGCCTCGGCGCACATCGGGCACGGCGCCGTCGTTCACGGTGCGACCGTCGGGCCGGATTGTTTGGTGGGCATGAATGCGGTGGTCATGGACGGCGCCGTCCTCGGTGCCGGTTCCATCGTGGGTGCACTTTCGTTCGTGCCTGCGGAATCGGTTTGGCCCGAACGCAGCCTGCTCGTGGGAAATCCGGCGGTGTTGAAGGGCACCGTCTCGGACGCGTTGCTCGCCCACAAGCAAGAAGGCACGGCGCTGTACGCCGCGTTGCCCGCGGAGATGCACCGTTCCGTGCGGGAAGTAGCGCCGCTTCCGTCGGATCCGGGGAACCGACCGGCCGTTTTCCCGGTGTTTGAGACCTGGGCGGAGCGGCGACGCAACGGGTGAGGGCATGGGGAAATCGAAGAACCGGGTCCTTCGGCTGAAGCAATTCGATGTGCGCGACGACCGGTGTGCGATGAAGGTCGGCACGGATGCGTTGATCCTCGGTGCGTGGGCCACGGTACCGGCTGCGGGGGAACGGCTGCTGGATGTCGGCACCGGCTCGGGCATTTTAGCGTTGATGGCAGCCCAACGCGCGCCCGAAGCCTCCGTTGTCGCAGTTGAACTCGATCCGGAGGCCGCGGCCCAGGCCCGCGAAAACGCTGCAGCAAGCCCATTCGCACCTCGAATCCGCGTGGTGGAGGAGGATTTTCTTGCGTTCGCCGCTGCTCAGGCGGCGGCGTCCTTTGAGGCGGTGTGGCTGAACCCACCGTACTTCCGGGACAAACCGGCATCTCCTGATCCGGCTCGAACCCGCGCCCGGCACGAATCGTCGTTGCCCCTAATCCGTTGGTTTCCAGCCTGCTCCCGCCTGCTCTCAGCGGGGGGAACGCTGTCCGTGGTGTGGCCGAAGGAGCGCGAAACCGAGTTGTTTGGTGCTGCGGCCCTTGAAGGCTTCTCGCCTGAACGCTTGCTGCAGCTTCGGGGACATTCCGATGGGGATGTCATCCGGTTGGCCGCGGTGTTTTCGAGGGCGAGCGCCCAGCGGTGTGAAGTCTCGGAAATCAGTCTGGAAACCGCGCTCCGCGGCGATGGCCCGCCGCGCCGCAGCGATGCCTATTTTGAGCTCTTGTCCGAGTTCGTGCTCGAGGCAGGTGACCCGCGCCGCCCGGCTCAGGCGCCTAAAATGTGACGCAGCTTGTCAATTTGCGCTTCCCACAGTTCTTGCGCTTCTTCCCGTTCATCCGCTTCCGCGTAATCGGTGATTTGCAAGCTGTGATCCCCGGTCATCGCGTCCGTCGCAATCTTGAATTCGAAGTAGGCGTCGGACGAAGTGGGCATGCCAGACAACCAATGAAAGCGAATCCACTCGTCTCGTTTCATGCCCACCAGCGACGCCGTAGCCACGTCCTCGCCCCAAACGAATGTGTACACCCCGTTGCGCAAGCTCACATCGTCGCAAAACCACTCCGCCAACCCACTCGGGGTGCTCACCATTGAAAACAACACCCCACGCGAGCTGGAGATGGGAAACTCACACTGGTAGGGAAGGAGGGAGGTGGAAACCGCTTGCAACATTTTCCGAATATACGTCGAAATTGAGTCGCCGCGGGTATATTTGCGCCCCCGAAACGCCTTGGCGGGATAGCTCAGCCGGTTAGAGCGTACGACTCATAATCGTAAGGTCGAGAGTTCGAGCCTCTCTCCCGCTACAGGAAGACCCTCCCACGAGGGTCTTTTTTTTTGCGGTAGGACACGGATGTTCCCGCCTAAAATGGAAACGGCCACCCGAAGGCGGCCGTTTCACTGATGTTCTAATCCGATTATGCAGTTCAGCGATCGCGCTGTTGGCTCTCGTTGCAACGAATCGGACGCCCCATGAGGTTCTTGCCTTCCATGGCCTCAATGGCCGCTTCAGCTTCCTCCCGGTTCAGCATTTCCACAAATCCGAACCCGCGGCTGCGCCCGGTCTCACGGTCATGGACAACTTTAGCACGCTCCACGACACCGTGGGCTTCAAATGCCTCGCGCAAGGCCACGTCATCGACGCCCCAGGCGAGATTTCCAACGAAAATGTTCACTATGATAGACAATTGATGGCGCGAAGGTACACGGAAACTTCGGGTTTCCCGTCTTCCTTGAAAAATAAAGGAACCTCGGCGGGGTTTAGTGGTCGTCCTCGTCCTTCGTGCCGGCATCTTCCCGCCGCGCAGGAGGTGGCAGGCCCTCGAGCCGCGCGAGGATTTCCGCCATCTGCTCAGCACCTACTTGTTTCGCGATCACTTTTTTGTCCTTGTCAAGAAGCAGCAACTTCGGGGTCGCGTAGACATCAAACGTCGTTCGGAAATTGAGGCTCTTCAAGGTGGTGATGCCTGCGTAAATCAGCTTGCTCGCGCTGTCTTGTGCGTTGATTAGCGGGTTGTCGCTCACATGAATCCACCCATCTAGCCCTTTTTCCCGGACGTATTTCTGCCAAGGCTCGGGTTCGAAGTCGTTCCCGATGGCGAAAATCTCGAGTCCGCGAGGCTTCCATTCCCGGTAGAGGTCCTGCAGAATGGGGAGCTCCTTTTTGCAGTGACCGCAGGTGCTTTCCCAAATCACCATCAAGGTGTACTTCGCATCGATGCCGTACAACGAGACCCAGTTTTGCTGGCCGAGGTCTGGCAAAATGATGTCGGGGACTTTGTTGCCGCAAAGAGAGTTTGAGAGGTCTTCCGCCCGGTCCAGGACCTTTTGGACTTGGTCGGGTTTCAACCAAACGGCCTTGCCCGTGCGGTAGTAGCGTTCAGCCATGTCGTGGAACACCTTGTCCATGCACATGATTTGGCTCGATTCGCTGGTGAACGTGATGTAATGCACCACGTACTTGAACATGTCCGGGTTTCCGACCGTTCGCGCGATCAGCTTGTTGCCCTCCGCAATCAGGGTGTCGGGGTCCTGCGGGAGCACGCGGGTCCACCAGCGGTCGAGCATGCTGTGAAAGCTGCCATCCCGCACGAGCCGCGGGTCGGTGAAGTCCACTCGGTCCCAGTAGTGATTGCGGTACCAGCGGTACTGCAGTTCTTCCGGGTTCGCAATCATCTCGGGCACCGGTGGAATCTCCGGTTCGACAATCATGTTCAAGTACTTAGCGAAGAGCTTGTCTGGGGATTCCCGAAGAATCCGCTTTTGCTCCTCCGCCACCTGCTTGCCCATGGCCTCGAGTTTTGCGCGGGCTTCGTCCTGGGCCGCTTTCGCAGCGGTAGAATCGGCGAGCACGGCTTCGAAGGGTTTGGCCTGTTCGCGCAGACCGGAAAGGAAGAACAAGTAGTCGTAGAAGAGCTTGTTCTCAGGGCTTTCGAGGACCTCCATGAACCGGGCGGGATCGGTCAACCGGGTTTTCAGCCGCACGGGTTCATCCACGGCGAGAAAGTCGAAGTACTTCGGCCCCGGCAGCACCGCCGCATACTTGCCCCACTCGCCGGCCGGTCGGCCTTCGAAGACCACACGGCCCTTCGCATCAGCGATGGCCGTGTCGGCATAGAACATCTTGTCGCCGAGGTAATTTGCGAGATAGACCGTGTCTCCCTTGAGCCCTTCCACGACAAACTCAATCGTAGGTGCCTTCGGCTTTTGGGCTGCCAACGGCAGACTCCACCCCCAAACGGCCCACAAGGCCCCCGTAGCTAAGCGTTTCATCGGCATGCACTGCATTCTGCCAAAGGTACGCGCGCGGCCTCGTCCGCGTTGCAGGGCGAATTCTTAACGATTCAGAACGGACAAAAAAAGGCCGCACTCCGGCGGCCTTTCGAATACATATCGTTGCGATCAATGCTCCACCACGAGGCGCTGCATCGTGCGCTGGCCTGCGGAGGTCAATTCCACGAAGTAGATGCCCGATTGCAGGTTGAAGCTCATCCGTTGCCCCCGGTCGAGGCCCGTCATCCGCTGCTCATGCACCAGTTGACCGTTCAACGCCCGCACCCGTACCGTGCCTTCAGAGGCGCTGCTCTTTAAGGTGATGGCATCCCGCGCGGGGTTCGGAGCGAAGTTCAGGGACAGGCGGGCTTGTGCAGCCGCCGACGGGGCCACCACCGAGCTCGGTACCGCTTCGGCGATGGCGACATCGTCCACGAAGTACGAACCGAGCGCCGTACCGTCTCCGAAGCCGAAGAAGTTGATGCCTCCGAACGGAGAGTCGAACAAGAACGAACCCATCGCCGTGCCGTCAATGGCCATGGAGATGGCATCGCCGTCCATGTCCATCACATGATGCATCTGGAACCACGTGTCAAAGGGGAAGGTGCCCGTGGCCACTTCCGCAGCATCCTTTACCACGGAAATCGAACCGTCCGCGCCGAAGGTGGCTTCGAAGGCCCAACCCACTCCCGGGGTCATGTCTTCTTGGAAGTTGTAATAGCCCGAAGCTCCGGAGGGCACGTACATCCAGAACGAACAATCGTAGGCGCCTTCGGTCAATCCTGCGAGCATGACGACATCCATCGGGCCACCCGCTGCGGCGGTTTGGTAGATGTGCAGGGACTTCGTGCCGGCGTGCGCGAATTCAGAGGTCACTTGGGCGTCGGCAGTAGTGCCTTCTTGAGAAGCCACCCAGGTGGTCCAAATGGGGCTCGTGCCGATGTAATCGCCGACGTTGAAGCTCTCAAACCCTTCGGAGTAAATCACAGTTTGGGCAGAAGCACCCAACGAAAGTGCGACGAGTGCAGCTGCAGAGAGTAGCAGTTTTTTCATGATTCGAAACTTCTGGCAAGAATGGTGATTTCGCGAATATAGCGCAGTGCGCCGAGAATTCAAAGCCGTAGGTTTGCACCTTCGCCCATGGAATGGACTGGAAACCTCCGCAAACTGCGGCCTGAAGGCACGAAAGGTGCCGATGGCACGTGGCAGGTGGCGTACACGTGGCAAGGAGCGCATCTGTTGGAGCCCAGCACACCGTGGGATGTGGCTGCCATGCTCGGGAACAAGCTCCGTTTGGAGTTCACGGGCATCCGGCATTGCACGGCCACCGGCCGCCGCATCCGCAAGTCCTACGGGGACGGCCTGTCGTACGATGCGTGGCGCGCTGCGCCTGAGGCGGTGGAAAGCGTAGTGCGACCGGAATTGAGCAGGATCCACGAAGGCATCGCCCTGCGGGACGAAGCGTGGGAACGCGCCCACCATTTGGTCCCCCACGTGACGTATTTGAGCGATACTGGGGTATGCAAAGTGGGCGTTACGCGCACCTCAAATGCGCTGACGCGTTGGATGGACCAAGGGGCGACCGCAGCCATTCGCGTCCTCGACGTGCCGTATCGGCAGCTCGCGGGGCGCGCGGAAGTGGCGTTGAAATCGGTGTTCACGGACCGCACGGTGGTGGCTTCCATGCTGCGGGAGGTGCCCGCGAATCCCGCGGCCCTGCAAGTGGCAAAAGACCGGGCGCTCGCGGTGTTGGGCGAGGAGTACGAGCCGTTCATGTCCGATGACGACGACGTGGAGGTCTTTGTGTACCCGGTGGTTCACTGGCCAGACCGCGTCAAAGCGGTCACGCTCGACAAGGTCCCGTGCATCGAGGGCACGCTGGTGGCCGTCAAGGGGGCGTACATCGTCCTGGACACCGGCGTGGCGCTGAACCTGCGTGCCCATGCGGGCTGCGAAGTCCACCTGAACGCAGCGTTCGGTTGACGCGAACTCTGTGCCGGGTCAGTTCAACGAGGGGTCGATGGGGGCGTTTGCGATGTGCGCATAGCCGTCGCCCATGTCTTCGACCATGCGCTTCCAAAACTCGTCATCGTCCCAGCGCGTTTCCATGATCCGGGCCGCTTCCGCGCGGGTCACAAACCAGGAGCGGTTGCGGATCTCTTGTTCCAACTGTTGGGGACTCCACCCCGCGTACCCGATGAAAAAACGGACGCGGTCGGTGCTCAACATCCCGTCCCGCAGGCGCGTTTTGATCTCGTCGAAATCCCCGCCCATGCAGACCCCGTCCACCACGGGAATGCTCCCCGGAATTTCCGGCGCGGTGTGCAAGTAATAGAGGTTCGAGTTTTTCACAGGGCCGCCGACGCTGATCCGCGCTTCCACGTGGGGCAGGTCATCTAAAATGTCTTGCAGGCTGATTTCCACGAAGTTGTTCAGGACAAATCCGAACGAGCCTTCGTCGTTGTGTTCGCAAAGCAGGATGGCCTTCCGTCCGAAGTAGGGGTCGTCGAGGAACGGTTCCGAAAGCAGGATGGTCCCGGTTTCGGGAACGCCGCTGGCGGACGGAGCAAAGCGAATCATGCGGCAAAGTTGCGACTTTTGCTCAAACCCCTGCTGCATGTGCCGTTTTCTGCCGCTTTTGCTCGCAATCGCCCTCGGGGTTCCCGCAGGGGGTGTGGCCCAAACTTCCAGCACGCCCCGCGACACCGGCGATCCGGAAGTTCGATTCGACGACAACCGCACGCCGACGGTCGAGGAGGCGGCGGCCGTTTTGCAAGCGCTCGCAGCGAAATCGCCGGAGTTGCATTGGATGACCATCGGCTTCGGGGACAGCGGAAAACCCCTCCATGCGGCGGTTTTGGCCACCGACGCCGAGGCGGAAATCGACAGCCCGGAGGCGCTGGAGCGCTATTTGGTCAGCCGTCCGAAGGCCATGCGGCTGCTCATCACGAACGCCATTCACCCCGGGGAGCCGGACGGCGTGGATGCCTCGATTGCCTGGATCCGGGACCTGCTGAGCACGCCCGAGGAGGCGCAGCTGCTGGAAGATTTGGTGGTCGTCGTGGTGCCGCATTACAACAACGACGGGGCGTTGGTGCGTACCAGTTGTTCGCGCGCGAACCAAAACGGACCTGAGTTCTACGGGTTTCGCGGCAATGCCCGCAATTTGGACCTCAACCGGGACTTCATCAAGATGGATTCCCGCAATGCCTTTGCGTTTGTCCGGCTCTTCCACGCGCTCGATCCGGACGTCTACATCGACACGCACACGACGAACGGCGCCGACTACGTCTACCCCATGACCTTAATCACCACCCAACCGGACAAAGCCGGCCAACTCGGGTGGTTCTTGCGGGATGTGGCCGATCCTGCGCTTTATGCGGCGATGGAAGCGGCGGGCTATCCGATGGCGCCGTACGTGTCCACCCGCGGCGAAACGCCCGAGAGCGGCATCATCGGCTTCCTCGAAACCCCGCGGTATTCGACGGGCTTTGCGGTGCTGTTCGGGACGTTGAGCTTCGTCGCCGAGGCCCACATGCTGAAGCCCTTTCCAGAGCGCGTGGCTGCAACCCGGGCCTTGTTGGGGGCGACCGGCGCTTGGATGGTCCGCGAAGCCGCTGCCATCCGCAAGGTGCGCGAGGACGCGAGGAGGTCGCTGGATTTCGCCACGGAACTGCCCCTGCGCTGGGAGCTCGACCCCACCGATTCCGTCCCGCTGACGTTCAAGGGGTACGTGGCGGAGTACCTGCCCAGCGAAATCAGCGGACAACCGCGGTTGCGGTACAACCGGGAGGAGGTTTGGCGTGGAGAGGTCCCGTTCTTCAACCGCTATGTGCCGGTTGCTGCGAGTCGCGTTCCCACTTCGTATTGGATTCCCGGCGCGTGGAGGGAAGTGCTCGAACGCCTCGCCGCACAGGGAATTCCGATGTACCGGCTGCCGAAGGATTCTGTCGCAACGCTGGAAGTCACCTACATCGATGCGTTTACGTCGCCTGCGCGGCCCTACGAGGGGCACCACGTGAACCGGGTGGATTCCATGCACCGCACCGTGCAAACGATGCAACTGCTCGCCGGCGATGTGCGGGTGGACACCCAAGGCCCGTGGAAACGCTACTTGGTGGAAACGCTCGAGCCGGAAGGCCACGACAGCTTTTTTGTCTGGAACTTCTTCGACAGCATGTTGCAACAAAAGGAGGGGTACAGCGGCTACGTCTTCGAGGATACGGCGGCAGAGCTCCTCGAGCGCGATCCTACGTTGCGGAAGGCCTTCGCCGCGGCCCAGCAACAGCACCCCGAGTGGGCAACGGAACGGGGGGCTGCGCTCCGGTGGGTGTACGAGCACAGCCCGTACATGGAAGCCTCGGCGAACCGGTACCCGGTGTACCGCACTCCCGCGGTGCGATGATGCGGTCCTCTGTTTGGGCAGAACGCCTGCTCAGCACAGGCCACCGGTGGGGGAGGACCCTGCGGCGGGATTGGGCGGGGATGACCCCTGCGGCCATCCGAAGTGCACTCGATACCTTGGCGCGGCTCAACCCGGGACCGGCCTCGGTGCGGTTCGAAATTTCCTCAGTTGCCGGGGTTTCAGTGGCCGTACTTGCGGCGGGGAATGCGCCGCCGCTGGGCAGGATGGTGCTTGTGCACGGGGGCGGCTTTGCGTTCGGTTCGCCCCGCACACACCGCGCATTTGCAGCCCATTTGGCCCTGGAGACCGGCTGGGAGGTGTGGGTTCCGGACTACCCCTTGGCCCCAGAATCGCCCTTTCCAGCCGCGGGCCACGCCCTGATGCGGGTGTGGGAGGCGGCTCAAGCGCCTGCCGTGCAAGCGGTGCTGGCGGGTGACAGTGCCGGTGGCAATTTGGCCGCTGCCCTGGTGCAACGCTGCTTGGCCGAGGGGAAAGCGGTTCCAGAGGCGGTGTTGTTGTTTTCTCCGTGGCTTGATTTGGCCGAAGACTCCGAGAGCAACTGGTTGAACCTCGAAGCGTTGAGTCCGTTTGATCGCCTCGACATGAAGACCTACGGGGAGTTGTATGCGGGTAAAATGCCGCTCGACGATCCGCAGATTTCACCGCTGCGGGGCCGGGTGGAGGGCTTTCCGCCCGTGTTCCTTGAGAGCAGCGAAGTGGAGTACCTGCGGCCGGATGCGCGGGCGTGGGCTGTGCGTTTGGCCGAGGCGGGGGTGCCGGTGGAAGAGCGCACGGAAGCCTTCGCCTTGCACGGTTGGCAGCTGTTTCCGGACCTGTTGCCCGAGGCCCAACGGTCGGTGCAGGCCGTGGCCACATTTTTGCTCCGCCTTCAGCCGAGCGCAGCGTCGAGCGCCTTCGAAAGCCGCGGCCACGCATCGCTCAGGTCCTCGTCGGTCAGCGTGAGCGGCGGCGCCAAACGCATGGCGTAAGGGGTCGACAAAAACCCAAACAGCAACACCCCGGCCTCAAGACCGGCGTGTATGCAGCGCCACGCCGCCGCCGCGTCGGCAAAATCCACTGCGAGGTAGTATCCGATGCGGCGCACTTCCACCACCGCGGGATGCGCGGAGAGGAATTGCGCGAGGGCCGCGCCCCGCCGCTCGACCGCTTCGAAGTCCACTTCGCCGAGCAACTCCAGCGCCGCCGCCGCCGCCGCGCACACCACCGGATGCCCGCCAAACGTCGTGATGTGGCCCAACGGCGGAGCTTCTGCGAGCAGGGCCATCCGGTCGCGGCAGGTCACAAAGGCACCGATGGGCATGCCCCCGCCGAGGGCTTTTCCCAGGCACAGGATGTCCGGAACGATTCCGAAATGCCCGAAGGCCCACGGTGCCCCGGTCCGCCCCATGCCGCATTGGATTTCGTCGAGGACGAGCAGGGTCCCGGTCTCCGTGCAGCGCTTCCGCAGCGCCTCCATCCAGCTGCGGTCGGGAATGCGGACTCCCGCGTCGCCTTGCACCGTTTCGACCACGACTGCGGCGTGGCTGCCGTCGATGCGCGCGAGGCCTGCCGGATCGTTGAACGGAATGAAGTCCACATCGGGAAGCAAGGGGCGAAACGGATCGGTGCGCGGCCCCGGCATGCTGAGGCTCATCGCCCCGTGCGTGTTGCCGTGGTAGCCCCCGGTGCAGGCGGCCAGGCGCATCCGGTGCGTCGAGCGCTTCGCGCATTTCAACGCAGCTTCGATGGCCTCCGCGCCGGAATTCACGAAATAAACCGCATCGAGCTCCCGCGGCAGCAAGGCCATCAACCGCGCCGCGGCCCGTTCGACGCTTGCTTGGCGAAACTCGCCGTACACCATGGCGTGGAGGTGCCGGTCGACTTGGGCATGCACGGCTGCACGGATGTGCGGATGGCCGTGGCCAAACGAAGACACGCCGATGCCGGAAATAAGGTCCATCATCCGCCGACCGTCGGCCAAATGCAACCACGCGCCGTCCCCGCCCACGACCTCGAGGCCCAGCGCATGCCGCGTGGTCGCCGCAAGCCCCACGCCCAGAAACGGATCGTCCTCGAACGCACTCATCGGAGCAGTTCGATTTCGTCGACAAACAACCAAGCCGGTTCACCCGCGCTGAGGTGCCAAACCGGCAGCGGACCGTAGGGCTCCGCGACAATGCGCAGGTACCGCGCCTTCGCGGTGAACGGCACCTCGAACCGGTGGACGTGCGCTCCTTCCTGGGTCTCGGGCACCTCGTGCCCGGCGGCCCCGGCGACGTTCCACGCGATGCCGTCCACCGAGGTTTCTACCCGCACTTCCCGCGGTAGGAAGATCCACGGGCGGGTGTCCTGGAGTGCCCCGAGTCGGATGCCCTTGAGCGCCTCCACGCGGCCGCAATCGAGCACCACGGTGAGGGGTTTGCCCGGAAAACCTTGCCATTCGCCCGTCCGGAATTCCGTGGAGCCGAACAGGCCATCCACGAGCGCTTGGTCCCCTCCGGCGGTGTATTGGTGGTCGTAGCGGGCGACCGGGTAGGAGGCCACGGTTGCGTGTTCCATGCGGTACATCGTGTGCGAAATCTCTGCGGGCGGGGCCTCCGGAAGGCTGGCGCGCACGTAGAACGTGCCGCTGTGCTTCAGGCGATGGGCACCCGGAGCGATGCGCTTCCACCGGTCGGATCCTTCGAGCCGAAGCTCGAGCAGGGCCGTCGGATCGAGGTGGGAAACCACCACTTCGGCGCTGCGTCCGCGGTAGGTGCGTGGAGCATCAAGGGAGGGGACCGCCACGAACCGGCGGTCGCTCCAGGGCTTCATCGCAATCGTGCGATGGTGCGTGGCGTCGGCAGGAGTGGGGGCGGCAGCATGTGCTTCAACGTGCAAGGATTTTCCTTCTTTCAAACCAGAGTAAGAGACAAAATGCGAGGCGTTTGAGCTGTATGAATTCAAGCGGTACGTGAGGTGGTTTCCGCGGCCGCCCCGGGTGAGGGTCAAGGGGGTGCCGCCGCGGGGATGGACGGTGATGCGGTCAAATCGGGGCAGCGTGATGGCCAACTGGCCGGCGCCTGGAGCCAGCGGGTACAGGCCCAGCGAAGCCCACACGTACCAGGCACTCATTTGGCCACAATCCTCGTTGCCTGACAGGCCGTCGGGGGCATTTGCATACTGCTCCTCTGCAATGCGATGCACCATCGGCGCCATCCGCTCCGGGCGGTCGCTGAAGGCGTACATATAGGCCGCATGGTGGCTCGGTTCGTTCCCGTGGGCGTATTGGCCGATGAGGCCCGTGATGTCCGCTTGGTGCCGGCCGCGCACCGGGGCTGACGTCGAGAACAACGAGTCGAGCCGTTCCCCTAAGGCGGCCGGACCGCCGAGCAGACGAGCAAATCCCGGGGCATCGTGCGGAACAAAGCAGCTGTACTGCCACCCATTTGCCTCGGTGAAATTGAAATTCACTTCGCACGGATCGAAGTCTTCCACCCAGGCGCCGCCGCGGCGCGGTTGGAAAAATCCCGAGGTGGGGTGCATCAAATTCCGGTAATTCAACGCGCGAAGGCGGAACCGTTCGCTCACGTCGTTGCGCCCGATGGCGGCTGCGAACGTGGCAATGCAGGCATCGTCGAAGGCGTATTCCAGGGTTTTCGAAACCGACTCGGGTTCGACCTCGGAGGGGATGTACCCTCGGGCACGGTAGGCGGGCAGGCCCAAATGCGCGCTGTCCGCGGCTTGCTGCATCCACCGCAAGGCGTCATTGGGGTCAAATCCGCGCAAGCCCCACGCCCACGCGTCTGCGATGACCGGAACGCTGTGGTAGCCGATCATGCACCCGGTTTCGTTGCCTGCCAGTTCCCAAACGGGCAACCCGCCCGATTGCTCCGCAAAGCGCAGCATCGTGCGCACAAAATCCACGGACCGCTCGCCTTCGATCCAATTCAGCAGCGGATGCAGGGCCCGGAAGGTGTCCCACAGCGAGAAAACGCTGTAATGCTGTCCCTCGCCGGGCCGAAGGGCATGCACGGCGAGGTCGCCTCCGCGGTACCGCCCGTCCACATCGGAAGCGAGGTTCGGGGTGGTCATGCAGTGGTACAGTGCGGTGGCAAAGACCGACCGCTCCTCCGGCGTGCCGCCTTCGACAACGATGCGCCCGAGTGCGTCGTCCCACGCCGCTTCCGCGCTGCGGCGGTAGGCCTCAAAGTCGCCGTGAGGCGCTTCTGCGAGCAGGTTGAGCAAGGCGCCGTTTGCATCGACGAAGCTCAGGCCCACGCGCGCCGTGAGCGAAGAAATCACGCCGAAGTCTGCAGCGAACACCGGCACGTACCGCAGCTCTTGGAGGCGCGTACCGTCGGCGGCGACGCCGGTTTCGACGGTTTCTTCGAGTTGGTCGCGCCATTCAAACGGCGCGCTGAAGCGCACGGCAAAATAGACGTGCTGTTCCTCGGCCCACGCTTTGCTGATGCGGTGGCCCACCAGGGTGCTGTCGTCCAGCGGGTACATGCTGTATTCGACGAGTTCGTCCCGGTAGGCCAGGTTGATGACCAGCGTGAAGGTGTCGGGAGTGGCAAGCGTGTAGCGGTGCAGGCCGACGTGGGGGGTGGCGGTGAGTTCCGCAGTGAGGTTTTGGTCCGTCAAGTGCACGCCATAATAGCCGGCCCACGCGCGCTCTGAAGCCTTGTCGATGCCGCTGCTCGCGCGGTCTTTCCAGTCCTTTTTGCCGGCCAAAAATTGGGTGCAAGGAGCGAACAGGATGTCCGCGTAATCGCTCACCCCCGTGCCTTGGAGGTGGGTGTGGCTGAACCCGTAGATGCGGTCGTCGGTGAAGTGGTACCCGCCGCAGCCGTCCCAGCCATCAAAGCGGCTGTCGGGGCTGAGTTGGACCATCCCGAAGGGGACGGTGGCGCCGGGATAGGTGTGGCCGTGGCCTCCGGTTCCGATGAAGGGGTTGACGTCGCGGTGGGTTTGGGCCGCGGCGGGCGCAGCGACGCCCGCACAGGCCGCGGCAAAGAGCAAGAAACGAAGTCGCACCATGCCACAAACCTACTGCTCGCCGGGCTTGCAGACGCCGCAGTTCATGCGGTCGTGGATCCCGAAGTGCAGCACCGCGGGTTTTGCGGGATTCAGCAACCGCTCGAGGGCGGTCGCGTCGGGGGCGGGGCAGGCGGCGCGCAGGGCGGCATCGCGCTTTTGACGGGCGGCGGCCCTTGCTTCGCTCGGCGCGCGTTCCGCCTGCGCCGGGTTCGGCGCGCGTTCCGCCTGCGCCGGGTTCGGCGCGCGTTCCGCCTGCGCCGGGTTCGGCGCGCGTTCCGCCTGCGCTGGGTTCGGCGCGCGTTCCGCTTGCGCCGCGGCCAAATCCACCCAAGCCACTTCCGCTGCATGTTCCGCGATGGCATTCCAAGCAGCTTGCCGCCACGGCCCGGTGGGCTTCAATTCCCGTTCGATGCCGCGCCACAGCGCCCAGCGCTCCGGAGCTTGGTGGGCCATCCAGGATGCCATGGACGACGAGTCAGGTTGCCAGGGAAGGCCCGACACCCACGCCATGCCGGCCTCGAGGACGGGATCGCGCTCCGCAGCCCAGGCCACTCCGGTCGGTTCGAGCCGAAGATCGGGTTGTCCCGGGAGCGCACACGGCCCCCAAACCGTCGAATCCCACACAAAGGCCGCCGTCGCGACCCGAATTTCGAGGCCGGATTCGGGATCTACCGCCCGCACCGCATTGCCGTAGGTGCCCCCGGCCGACGGGGCCCACGGGGTGCCGATGACCACTGCGCGTCCTCGGCGCTGGAGCCAGTCCGCGAGCGCCGCGGCGGCGGACGACGTCCCGCCGTCGACCAACACGGCGCACCGCCCGGTGGATACCGGCCCGGCCGGCCCGCGTTCTGAAAATCGGACCGTGTCCACCGCACCGTCGGGCAGGGTCTGAACCGCCGTCCAAACCGCTTCCCAGTCTTCCCCGCCTCCGGGCTGGAGCCGCCCCGGCTGCAGGCGGCGTGCCTCTGCGCTTCCCTTCACCACCACGGCCTGCGGAAGCGGTCCCTCGTACCCGGTCAGCCGGCGCGCCAGCACAACCGCCTCCTGCACGCCCCCGCCGGCATGACCGCGCAAATCCCACACCATCCCGCCCGTCCTCGGCAATTCCTCCCACGCCCCCGGTTGGGTCCGAAACACCGCCGGCTTCAGCACCACCCCACCCTCGAAGGCTTCAACCCACCCAGACCCTCCAGCGGCCCGCCGCACCCGCCGGTCCCTCCCCACCTCGACGGCACCGGACACCGTATCCCCCCGCATCGGATCGACCCACCGCAGCAACAGCGTCTCCCCGGCCCGGACCCCACACTCCGCCGCCACCACCTCGTTCACAAATCCGTCCGGCCACCCCGGCGCCACTTCCGCAGCATCGCGCCCGTTCACGGCCAGGAGCGTCGCCCCGACTGGCAGGTTTTCCGCAGTGCTTTTGCGGACGATCATGCCGTCAACCGTGCGCACCACTTCGAACGGAAGGACCCCGTAGGTGCGTGCCAAACGGTCGGCCTGAGGCCTCCGGGCCACAGCGGTGTGGGCATCGCCCAACTGCTCCAGCACGGCATCCACCGCTTCAGAACGGGAAGCGACCACCTCGGGCAACCACGCTGGGCAGGAGGGGGGGGCCGGGTGCAGGCGTGTGGCGGTTTCGAGGGCCCACTGGGCCGAACGCTGCACCGAGGTGTTCCAGCCGTGGGGCAGCTGTTGACCCCACCCTCCTTGCGCCGCGCAGAGGCTCAGTACCAGCCCCAAACTCCGCCAGATCTCAGGCAAATTCCGCATCGGGATGCCGGCGGCGCACCATCGTCAGAATCGTGGCGAGGGCGACGGTTTCTCCGGTTTCGTCGTAGACATCCACCAGGTACTTCACAATGCCCTTCGGGATGTCGTCCCGGTCGCGCTGCTCTTGGTTCACCTTTTCGCGGACGGTGAGGCGCACGCCGAGGGTGCTGCCGGGGTACACGGGTTTTGTGAAGCGCGCCTCTTCGATGCCATAATTCAGCAGCACCGGCCCCTTCCGGGGTTCGACGAACAGGCCTGCCGCTTTGCTCAGGACGTAGTACCCGTGGGCCACGCGCCGTTCGAACACCGTTCCTTCGAGCGAGGTTGCGTCGACGTGGGCGTAGAAATGGTCTCCGCTGACGTTTGCAAAATTCACGATGTCGGCCTCGGTCACCGTGTGTTTTGCCGTCGTCACGGTGTCGCCGACGGCCAAATCCTCAAAGTACTTCCGGAATACATGCGGTTCCGATTCGACCTGTTCGGCGCCGTATTGGAATTGGCCCGTGATGGCCGTGAGTGCAGTGGGGGAACCTTGGATGGCGGTGCGCTGCATGTAATGGTGCACGCCGCGGATGCCGCCCATCTCTTCACCGCCGCCTGCACGACCGGGCCCGCCGTGAACCAACCCCGGGAGGGGGGAACCGTGGCCGGTGGACTCTGCAGCACAGTCCCGGTCGAGCACGAGGATGCGGCCGTGCATGGGCGCTGCCCCGAGCACGAACTCGCGTTGCTCCCGGGCGTCGTGGCTGGTGAATGAACAGCACAACGAGCCACGCCCGCGCTTTGCAAGCACCGCGGCATCTCCGAGGTCGTCGTAGGGCATCAGGGTCGCAATGGGACCGAAGGCCTCGACCTCGTGGCAAGCCGCTACCTCAAACGGGCGGTCGGTGCGGTACAGGCGGGGCCCCATGTACGCCCCCCGCGCGGTTCCTGTGCCTACGGGCTCCCGGGGGCTTTGGTACACGCATTCAAGTTCTTGCCCTAGCCGAGCGGCCGCAGCCTCGACTTCTTCCCGGTGGGCCTGATGCACCAAGGCTCCCATCCGGACTCCCTCGATGCGGGGGTCGCCGAAGGCAATTTGGTCGAGGGCTGCGGTGAGCTGGGCTTGGACTTCGTCGAGGAGCGGACGCGGGACCAGGATGCGGCGGACGGCGGTGCACTTTTGGCCCGCCTTGACGGAGATCTCTTTTCGCAACTCCTTGATGAACAGGGAGAATTCAGGGTCTCCAGGGCGGACTGAGGCTCCCAGAACGGCGGCATTGAGCGAATCCGCCTCCAAATTGAACGGGACCGCATGTTCGATCACGCGCGGGTGGTTTTTCAGCATGCGCCCGGTGGCGGCGCTTCCGGTGAACGTTACCACGTCGCGTTCGTCGACGAAATCCAACAAATTCCGGGCAGAACCGCAAATCAGTTGCAACGCTCCGTCGGGCAGAATTCCACTTCGGTCGATTTCTCGCACCACAGCTTCGGTCAGAAAACTCGTCGAACTCGCGGGCTTCACGAGCGCGGGCATGCCTGCCAACCAGTTGACCGCCACTTTTTCCAACATCCCCCACACGGGGAAGTTGAATGCATTTATATGTACGGCCACCCCTTCCCGCGGGACCAACACATGGTGCGCTCCGAAGGTGCCCTGCTTGCTCAATTTCAGCCCCTCGCCATCGAGTGCAAACGGCGCATCCGGAAAACGGCGCCGCACGCTGGCGTAGCTGAACAAGTTTCCGATGCCGCCTTCGATGTCGATCCACGCATCCGCACGGGTGGCCCCCGTCGCCCAGCTAATTTCGTAGAAGGCCTCTTTGTGGGCATTCAAATGGAGCGCAAGCGCTTTGAGCATGCGGCCGCGCTCGGGAAACGTCATCCGACGCAGTGCCGGGTTGCCGATCTCGCGGGCGTAGGCGTACATGGATGCGGTGTCGGGCTCGCCCGCGGCCAAACGTGCAACGTCACTGCCGTCCAAAGCGCTTCGGAGCACCACATCGCCCGCCGTTTCGGTGGTCCAACGTCCTTCAGCGAAGTGTTGCAGGGTAGGGAGGGAAGTCATGGGTGCAATTTACCGCGGTGCCGAGCTTCGGAATTGTGCGGAGTTCATTATATTCGATTCCTGAAGACCAAGGCGCTTGTGAAACCGACGAATACTCCGTGGAAATCGGCGAGCACATTTTCAACGCCCGTGAAATTTTCGTTAACATCGACGAAGATTTCTTGGGAATTTTGGAACATCTGCCTTATCTTTAACGTCGAATGCACCAAACTCACTTTGAACGAAACATCTAACACCATCATCACATGAAGAACTTTTTCACCCTGGCGGCCGCCTTGTTCCTGGGATACGGAGCACAAGCCACCAACGTGGAGCTGGTCGTTGAAGCCGTAAACAACGGCGGCCAGGTCCCCGGCAACACGTACCGCGTGTACGCCGTTCTGCCCTCTACCGATCATTCGCTGCACGCGGTGTTCGCAGACGGACAGCACGTTTTGAACGTCGCTACGACTGGCACGTTCTTCCAGCACCAGTACGGCAGCTTCTCGTCGCTCGACGTGAACCAGCAGATTGTCAACTTGGACAACGCACTGGCGTACGACTCGTGGGTGACCATCGGTGCGCGCAACAGCGAGAACAACAACCTCTGGACCATCGGTGTGGATTACAACAACTTCCTGGCTGGAGGTGAGTTGACCATCACGGACGGTGCATGGTTCGTCGTTCCGACCGACGTTCAAGCCGTTGCCGAAGCCGGCAACCGTGTGTTGTTGATGCAATTGACCACCGACGGGGTGGCGACGGGCGTCCTCAACCTCCAGGGCTGGGACGGCGAAGGCAACTCATGGCGCGCCCACGACCTGACCTTCTCTTCGACGAATGCTCAGGTGTTCGGCTGCACGGACCAAGCCGCTGCGAACTTCAACGCTGCTGCGACCTACAACGACGGTTCTTGCACCGGCGCGAACAACGGTCCTTCGAACGGCTTGACGAACTTCGACGGCACCACCGCATGGAGCATCTTCCCGAACCCCGTGTTCGAGAGCACGTTCTCGGTGGCCTTCGACCGTGAGTTGAACCTCGGCGGCGAGAACATGGTCCTCGAAGTGTCTGACATGACGGGCAAAATGGTCATGTCGCAAGAAGTCGCACAAGAGAACATCGTCGGTGGCAACCGCATCGTAGTGAAGCACAGCCTCGCTGCTGGCAACTACACGGTCGCAGTGAAACACGCGAAATTCTCGGATGCGCAAACGATTGTGGTGACCCGCTAATCGTTCTTCGAATCGAAATTCCCGAAGAGGGGGGCTCCGGCCCCCCTTTTTTATGCCCCGGGGTCCCGCCGCACGCGCTACCTTTCCCGCATGAAAACGGGTACGTGGCTCGCGGCTTCAGTAGGTGCATTCGTGCTTTCAGGAACCGGTTGTGCGGTGCAAAAGGCGACTCCCTCAGCGGAGGTGCGTTTGAAGGGTGCGCCGATGTGGGGGCACGTCGATCTGCGCGCGGCCTGGCTGCAGGCAGGGGTGGAGGGGAAGGGAAAGGTCGTTTGTGAGTTTTGGCCGGCAGATTCGGCCGGCGCACACCGGGAGGTCCGGCCGGCGCGGGTTTTTCCAACGTACGGAACGGTGCAGTTCGAACTCCAAGACCTGGAACCGGGCACCCGGTACAAGGCACTGCTGCGTTCGGGCGCCCACGTGCTCTCGGACACCTTGACGGTGCGCACCCAGGTGCTGTGGGATTTTCGGATGGATCCGCCGCCCTTCACCTTGTTGGCCGGAAGTTGCGCCTTTTTGAACGAGGCCGCTTACGACCGGCCGGGCAAGCCGTACGGCGGCGAGTATGGCATCTTCACCACCATGGCAAAGGAGCAGCCGGATCTCATGCTTTGGTTGGGGGACAACATCTACTTGCGGGAAGTGGACTTCGGGAGTGAAGCCGGATACCGCCACCGGTACGACCAAGCCCGGGCACTGCCGGAATTGAAGGAACTCCTTGCGGCCTGTCCCCAGTATGCGATTTGGGACGATCACGATTACGGGCCCAACGATTGTGACGGAGCGTGGGTGCACAAAGACTGGGCACTGGAGGCATTTCAGGCCTATTGGCCAAATCCCAGCTACGGAATTGCAGACCGTGTTCCGGGCATTGCGACGGCCTTTCGTTACAGCGATGTGGATGTTTTCCTGCTCGACAACCGGTGGAACCGGGTGAATGCAGGGGCGAAGACGTTGCAATCACAGGTCCTCGGCGAGGATCAAATGGACTGGCTCATTCAAGCCCTGCGCGGAAGCCGCGCACCGTTCAAACTCATCGCTGTCGGAGGGCAGGTGCTCTCAGACGCAGCGATCTATGAGAATTATGCCAACTATCCAGAAGAACGGCAGGCCCTGCTGGACCGAATCGCGGCCGAGGGCATCAAGGGGGTGGTGTTTCTGACCGGCGATCGCCACAATACGGAACTCACCCGGGTGGAATTGCCCGGTGGCTTGATTGTGCACGATTTAACGCTCAGTCCACTGACGAGCACGGCGCACGACCACACGGACGAACCCAATTCACTTCGGGTGCCCGGGACGATGGTGGGCACCCGCAACTACGGCGTGCTCGAATTCAGTGGCCCGCGAAAGGACCGGGTACTGGCCATTGCCGTCAAAGACGTCACAGGGGCCGTCGTTTGGGAACGCACGTTGCGCGCGACAGAACTGTCGGCGACGCGCTGATCACCACTCGTCTTCCATCCAAGACTCCTTGATCTTCGGCCGCTGGTCGACCTTGATGAGGTAGGACACGCCGTCAAAGTTCATCCGGACCGCCCGGTAGATGAGCTTTTTGTTGGGGACCTCGAACTCAAAGGCGACATCGTCGTAGCCTTCAGGATAGAGGGCGTGGAAGGCAGCACGGAGGGTTTCCGGTAGCTTCTTGTAGGAGATGATCAAGTTGCGCATGACTCCAACGGGTTGATATGTCGGGGCCTACGACTGGCCGCGTCTGAAGGTTACAGGCCACCGGGTGCAGTTACCTTTGGGACCATGGAACGACGATCACTTTCTGAAATCCGACGCGATTATGCGTCACGGCGACTGTCTCGAGCGGAGTTGGCGTCGGTTCCTTGGGAGCAGCTCGAACGCTGGATGACCGACGCGGCTGAAGTGGATCCCGAGGATTACAATGCCATGCACCTTGCAACGGTGGGGGCCGAAGGGGGGCCGTCGGGTCGGATCGTGTTGGCCCGAGGCATCGGGCCCGATGGGGTCACCTTTTACACGAACTACAATTCCCAGAAGGGGCGGCAGCTGCGCGAAGTGCCTCGCGCGGCATTGACGTTTTTTTGGCGCGAGCTCGAACGGCAGGTGCGCATCGAAGGCGGAGTTGAGCAGGTCAGCGCCGCGGAAAGTGACCGCTACTTTGCCAGCCGCCCGCGGGAGAGCCAAATCGGTGCGTGGGCTTCTGCCCAAAGCGCGGTCGTGCCGGAGGGTACGGTGATGACCGAAGTGGTTGCTGCGGTGGCCCAACAGTTCGATGCCACGACCGCCATTCCACGTCCAGAGGGGTGGGGCGGCTACCGGGTGCGTTTCGACTCCATGGAATGTTGGCAAGGACGGCCTTCGCGGCTGCACGACCGCTGGCGCTACGACCGCACGGACGGAGGCTGGAACGTGGTCCAGCTGTTTCCCTGAGCCTCAGCGCACCACTTCGAGCAGCAGGCCCTTGAGGTAAGCGCCCTCGGGATGGGCGAGGCTCACCGGATGATCGGGAGGTTGGTGCAACCGGCGCAACACCCGGACTTCGCGTCCGGAATCCATCGCCGCAGATGCGAGGGTGTGCGCAAAGAGCGCCTCATCGACCGCTTGGGAACACGAAAAGGTGAACAACAACGCCCCGGAATCCATTGTTTTCAGGGCCGCGAGGTTGATGCGTTTGTAGGCTTGCACGGCGGCATGCCGGGCGCTGTGGTTTTTTGCAAAAGCCGGCGGGTCGAGCACAACGCATCCGTATCCGGCCACGCCCTGTTTCAAAAAGTCCAGGGCATCTGCTTGCACCAGCGTGTGTGCTTCGTCTGCAAAACCGTTGCGAATGACGTTCGTCCGCGCCAATTCGACTGCCGCAGCTGAACTGTCGAGGCTGGTCACGGCCGTCGCGCCGCCCTGAAACGCGGCCACGCTGAAGCCTCCGGTGTAGCTGAAGACGTTCAGCACCGAGCGGCCTGAGGCGTAGCGCCGGACGAATTCGCGGTTGTCTCGTTGGTCAAGGAAGAACCCGGTTTTTTGGCCACCGACTACATCCACGGTGTAGATGCGGTCATTTTCTTCCGCCACGACGGGGGCATCGCGGCGGTCTCCGTGCACCCAACCGTCGGTCGAAGCGTGGCGCCCGGATCGGTGCAGGGCTTTTGCGCTCTTGTCGTAGATGCGGATCGGCCCCTCGGAACATGCGGCGATCAGCGCATTGCAAGTGAGCTCCAGCGAGCGGGCCATTCCCAGCGTGTGGTTTTGGACGACGGCGCAATCGCCGTACAGGTCCACGATGAGCCCCGGCAGTCCATCCCCTTCCCCGTGGACGAGCCTGCAGGAAGTTTGGCCCGGGGCCTGCATCAATGCCCACCTCCGCCGCGCATCCACGGCCATGCGAATGCGCTCGTGCCACCATGCTTCGTCCGGCTCAGGCCCCGCCCCGAACGTGAGCATGCGGACCGCGATGCTGCTCCCCGCAGCGAAATGCCCAAATCCAAGCGGTGCACCGGAGGCCGCTTGCACCGCGACCAAATCCCCGTCGGCCGGATTTCCTGACCACCGGGCGATGGCGCCGCTAAAAACCCAAGGATGGCGCCGCTGCAGGGCTGCGTCTTTGTCTTTTCGAAGGTGAGCGATGGCGTGGTGCACGGGCGCAAGGTACGCGGTCAGTAGAGGTAGACCGTTCTGCCTCGGGTGTAGAGCATTTGGTCCGCACGCAAGGCGCGCAAGGCTTCAATGGCCCCGTCTCGCTCCAGCGGAGGAATCGACCGGAGGAGGGCGTCCGCTTCAATCCCGGCAGGCGGGATGCGCTGCAGGAGGGAAGTGCGCAGGGCAGGCAGGTCCAACGTGCAGCGGTCGCACACCCCGCAAGGTTCCGGGGCCGATTCGCCGAAGTAGCGGTCGAGCGCGGCACTGCGGCAGTCGGTGCGTTCGAGGTAGTGCAGCACGTCTTCCCATTTGGACCAGACTTGCTTCGCACGGTCGGGCCCCACCGATGCAGGAAGGGGCAACCGATCTACCGGAATCCGGTGTTGCAGCCAGGTGATGCGCAATCCGGGAGGCACCGGCTTCCACTCGAGGACGCCGGTCCGGTCAAACCGCTCGAGCAGTCCGAGGACTTCGGTTGCCGGCACATGCAGCTGGGATGCGAGCTCGTCAGGGGAAACCGCAACTGGCAGATTGCGACCGGGCAAGAGGCGGCGCAACAGCTCGCGGGCCAGCGGATCTTCCTGTGCAGCGGAGGGCACCTCCGCGGCCCCGATGAACAGAATGACTTCGCCCTCGAGGCGGTTCCGTACCTCGCGTACACTGAAATGACCCGCCCGGGCGCACGCATCGAGCGCCGCACGCGCAGTGGCGGCCGGCACGGCATGTGTTTCAGCCCAGCTCCGCACATCGAACGGGGTGGGGCGTTCCGGCAGGTCGCCGATTGCCACCGAGCCTTGGTTGGCGACGGCTTGGTACACCGATCGAATCAGCTGCACATCCGGGAACCGCTCGGCACACCGGCGCTCGGTGCGTTTGCGGGCAAATTCCGAAGGGAAAATCACGCACTGCGCGGGGGCTCCATCCCTGCCCGCGCGACCGGCTTCTTGCACGTAGCTCTCGAGGTCAGACGGCAAATGCGCATGAAAGACCCACCGCACATCGGGTTTGTCGATGCCCATCCCGAAGGCATTCGTGCAGGCCAACATGCGCAGCTGACCGTCCAGCCAGCTTCGCAGGCGCCGGTCCTTTTCCGATCTTGTCAATCCTGCGTGGTAGGAGGCGGCAGAAAGTCCCAGAGATTGCAAGCGGTGGCTCCACTTTTCCGCATCGACGCGGGTGCCCACATAGATCAACCCAGTGCCCGGGGTGCGTTCCGCAGCTTCGAGCAAGGTGGCTTCCGGGTCTCCGGAGCGTGCCACCGCATAGGCGAGGTTGGGCCGTCGCATCGGCGATCGGTGCAGGGAGGCACCCGAAAGACCGAGCTGCTCGACGAGGTCGTGGACCACTTCCTGCGTCGCGGTGGCGGTGTAGGCGCCCCAAACCGCGTCCTTCAAATGCGCCCGGAGCGCGAGGATTTGGCGGTAGGCGGGCCGGAAGTCATGGCCCCATTGCGAGATGCAGTGGGCCTCATCGACCGCAACCGTGCGGATGGGCAGGTACGGGAGCCGCTCCAAGAACGCCGGATGGTTGAGGCGTTCCGGAGCCACGTAGAGAAATCGCAAGTGCCCCGAAATGGCATCGTCGTAAATCTGCGCAGCCGCTTCGGCATCGAGCTCGCTCGTCAGCGCTTTTGCCCGCAGTCCGCGGGTCCGCAAGCCCCGCACCTGGTCATGCATCAAGGCGAGGAGGGGGCTGATGACCAGGCACAATCCCCCGCGCAAGACTGCGGGAAGTTGGAAGCAAATGGACTTCCCGCCGCCGGTAGGAAGCACCGCGCAGAGGTCGTGGCCTTTCCACAAATCCAGCACGGGACCGATTTGGTACGGGCGCAACGTGCTGAAGCCCCAATGGGTCATCAGAGCGGCCTGGACCGTGTCGAGGTCTGCTTCGGGGATGGTGTACTTTTGGACCTCCACACCCCAAAGGAAATGCGGAAACTCGTCGTCGGAAATTGGAAATCTCACAAATCTCTGGCCGAGGCCCAGGAGTTTGTAAACGTGCTCGATTCGACCCTCGAAGCGCATGCGGGGTGGGAGGCGTGGATTGCTCC
>Ga0172372_10003162_pt1 | contig 24478 bp, 23 predicted proteins | sample LakKiv5m_2_FD_114544 | JGI IMG/M metagenome (GOLD analysis project Ga0172372, IMG submission 114544) | Freshwater microbial communities from Kabuno Bay, South-Kivu, Congo - kab_092012_9.5m | ecosystem: Environmental > Aquatic > Freshwater > Lake | place: Democratic Republic of the Congo...
CTGGAACACACCACGTCGATGGACTTGGGCGAGACCAGCGGTGAAGCCATGGCCACACCCAGCGCCAAAGCAAACCACACCAGCACGAAGCGGGTGAGTTGGCGGGCGTGACGCAGGGTTTGCATAGCGGCCATTCTAAACAGCACTTCAGCCGAAGTTGGGCGGGCGTTTACCCTTGATGGACGCCACGCCTTCGCGCACATCCGGCCCGGCAAAGCCCATGAACTCCAGCGCCAGCGAGGCGTCAAAGGCCGGACCGGCTTGGCGCAACCAATTGTTCAAGGCGTATTTGGTCCAGCGGATGGCACTTTGACTGCCCAGGGCCAATCGATCGGCCACCTCATAGGCTTTGTCCAACAACTGCGCTTCTTCCACGCACAACGACACCAACCCGATCCGCTCGGCTTCCTCGCCGCTGACCGCGTCGCACAACAACAGGTGGTACTTAGCCTTGGCCATGCCACACAACAACGGCCAGATGATGGCGGCATGGTCGCCTGCGGCCACCCCCAAGCGGGTGTGACCATCAACAATTTTGGCGCTTTTGGCCGCGATGGAAATGTCGGCCAACAAGCCGGCCACCAAGCCCGCACCGACCGCCGGGCCGTGCATGGCACTGACGATGGGTTTGTCGCAGTTGATGACGTTGTAGACCAGGTCACGCGCCTCGCGCCACACACGGGCACGAACCTCGAAATTGTCGGCCATGTCTTGCACCAAATCCAGGTCCCCGCCACCTGAAAAACCCATGCCATCGCCGCGCAACACCGCGCAGCGCACGCTGTCGTCACGGCCCACATCGCGCCACACCTCGCACAAATCCGCGTGGCCTGCGTGACCTGCCGTGGGCAGCTTGCCGTTCTGGGCCTTCATTTGAATGTCGAGCACGCTGTCGTTGGGGCCACGGCGGGTGATGGACAGGCTTTGGTAGACGCTGTAGTCAATGGGTGTCATGGTGGTTCAAGTGATGCGTGTTTGACAACAATCCCGGCGCAGGGACCGGCTCAGCAAGGTTCAATCAAAGGCGGTTTACCGGTTCAGCGGCGCGATGCTTTGATCGATGGCGCCAAAAACGCTTTGGCCGTCTTTGCCCTTCATCTCGATGCGGATGGTGTCGCCAAATTGCATGAAGTCGGTGCTGGCCTTGCCATCCAAAATGGTTTCGATGGCGCGTTTTTCGGCGATGCAGCTGTAGCCCTTGGGCCAGTCTTTTTGCCCTTTGACTTCCACGGCTTTGTTGCTGACCGTGCCGCTGCCAATCACGCTGCCAGCACGCACATTGCGGGTTTTGCACAAATGCGCAATCAGCTGCCCAAAGTGAAACGTCATCTCGGGGCCTGCGTCGCACATGCCCACGCGTTTGCCATTCCAGTCCACCCGCATGGTCAGGTGCAATCGACCATGGCCCCAAGCCTCGCCCAGCTCATCGATGGTGACGGCCACCGGGCTGAACGCCGTGGCTGGTTTGCTTTGCACAAAGCCAAAGTTTTTCGCCAACTCGTCGGGCACCAGACGGCGCAAAGACACGTCATTGGCCAGCATCACCAAGCGGATGCCTTCCAAGGCTTCATCGGGCGTAGCTTGCATCGGCACGTCGCCAGTGACCACCGCAATCTCGGCTTCAAAGTCGATGCCGTGGTCGGTGGTCACACACACTACGTCGTCGCAAGCGCCCAAAAAATCGTCGCTGCCGCCTTGGTACATCAGCGGGTCGGTGTAGTAGTTGTCGGGCACTTGCGAATTGCGCGACGCGCGCACCAATTCGACGTGGTTCATGTAGGCCGAGCCATCCGCCCATTGGTAGGTCCGGGGCAAAGGGGCCATGCACATCTTGGGGTCGAAGGGGAAGGCGTGACGGGCGCGGCCTTGGTTCAAGGTTTGCGACAGGTCTTGCAACTGCGGCGACATAAAGTTCCAGTCATCCAGCACCTGTTGCATGTGGCGGGCGATGCCGCTCGCATAATGGGCGCTGCTCAAATCGCGCGACACCACCACCAATTGTCCATCGCGTGATCCGTCTTTGTAAGTGGCTAATTTCATGCAAGCATTCTATCCATCGCCCCCTCGACACACCCTGGCGCTCGTGCTGTTGGGTGGGTTGGTGATGCTGTTGCATGGTGTGGGTTTGCAGGGCTTGTCATCGGCTTGGCCGGGCCTGAAAACAGCAGCCACGCCTGTGCGGGTGCAACTGCAAATGGCGGCCCAGGTGCCGACATTGACACCGCGTGTGGCTGAGCCACCGCCTGCTCGACGCGCCAGCAAACCACGCCCAGCCGCATCTTCTGCCCCAAGCACCACGGCCGTGCTGGACACGCCTGCCACTCCAGAAGCGTCGAAGGAAGCGGCCCCGGCGGTACCTGTTGAGGCTGCGCAGCCAGATGTTGTGGCTGGCGCTCAAGCCAACTCGGTTCAAGCAGAGGACAACACAGCTGCAACCACAAACAATGCGGCCACTGCGCCCTTGCCTGAAGCACCAGTCAATGACAACCAAACAGCACCGCCCTTGCCGCCTGTCTCTTCCTCAGACACCACGGCGGCACAAACGACGGCATCAAGCTCGAATGCTTGGTTGAGCCAAGCGGTGTTTTTGTGGCCCGCACCCAGCAAATTGTGGTTTGAAGTGGTGGGTCAGAGCAAGGGCATTCGCTACAGCGCTGACGGTGACATCGTTTGGCATCACGATGGGTCCAACTACCAGATGCGCCAAGAAGTGCGGCACATGTTGTTGGGCTCGCGCAGCCAAACCAGCGTGGGTGCGCTGAGCTTGCAAGGCCTCCAGCCTTTGCGCTTTGGCGACAAATACAAGCAAGAAGTGGCTGCCCATTTTGAGCGGGACAAACAACGCATCAGCTTCAGCAGCAACGCCCCTTCGCAGGCCCTGCAAGATGGTGCTCAAGACCGCTTGAGTGTGTTGGCCCAATTGGCCAGCCTGATGGCAGGCAGCCCCCATTTGAGGCAAGCGGGGCAAGCCTTGCGACTCCAAGTGGCCGCCCCGCGCTCGGCCGATGTGTGGTCTTTTGTAGTGGAAAAGCAAGAGAGCTTGAAGTTGCCCATCGGCAGTTTGCCCACATTGAAGCTCAGCCGCATGCCTTTGCTAACGCATGACCAAACCGTTGAAATTTGGCTGTCGCCCAGCCACGGCTACTTGCCCGCCAAGGTGCGGATTGCACAAAGCAACGGCGACGTGTTGGAACAGCTGTTGCGCAAAGTAGAAACCCCCTGAGCGCCCGGTTTTTCAGGCGTGGCGTTTGATAGCCGCCGCCAAGGTGTCTACCATTTGACCGAATTGTGCTGGCGTGACCACAAACGCGGGGGCCAACACCAGGTTGTCGCCCGCCGAGCGCACCAACACGCCGTGGGCCAAACAGTCTAGAAAAATCTCGAAGGCTTTTTTGCCGGGTGCGGCGGGGTCGGCGGCCAACTCCACTGCGGCGGCCATGCCGAAACTGCGGATGCTCACCACGCCAGGCAAGCCACGGATGGCGGCATGCACGGCCTCACCCAACTGCGGGCCCGTCTGGCTGGCACGGGCGAACAAGTCTTCTTCACGGAACCAATCCAGGGTGGCCACCGCAGCGGCACAGGCCACAGGGTGACCGGAGTAGGTGTAGCCGTGTGAAAACTCGATGGCATGGGCTGGTGCATCGGTGTTCATCATGGCCGCGTGAATGCCATCACGACAAATCACGCCTCCCAAGGGGATGACGCCATTGGTGACCCCTTTGGCAAAGGTGATCATGTCGGGCACCACACCGAACAAATTGGCCGCAAACGGGGCACCCACGCGACCAAAACCGGTGATGACTTCATCGAACACCAAGAGGATGCCGTGCTTGTCGCAAATTTGGCGCAAGCGTTGCAAATAGCCTTGGGGCGGGATGTACCAGCCGGCGCTGCCCGCCACGGGCTCGACAAAAATGGCCGCCACGTTGCTTGGGTCGTGCAAGGGCAGGATGCGTTGCTCCAAATCCAACAGTGGGTCTTCCTCCCACACGGGCAACTCGTTTTGCACATAAGCGTGCTGAACCGGGTCGTGGATAAAGCGCATGTGATCGACGCGCGACAGCATGGCCGCACCAAACACTTTGCGATTGCCGGGGATGCCGCCAAGGCTCATGCCACCCAAACCCACCCCGTGGTAGCCGCGCTCGCGACCGATGAACACCTGTCGGTGGCCTTGCCCGCGGGCGCGGTGGTAGGCCAGTGCCAGTTTCATGGCCGTGTCAGCGGCTTCAGAGCCGGAACTGCAAAACAGCACTTTGTTCAGATCACCGGGCGCGAGTTCGGCGATGCGTTGCGCGGCTTCAAATGCGCGGTCGGTGCCAAATTGAAACGCGGTGGCGTAATCCAGGCGACCCAATTGCTGGTGAATGGCCTCGTTGATGGGCTTGACGTTGTGGCCCGCCACCACGCACCACAGACTGGAAATGCCGTCCAACACCTGTTGCCCCTGTTGGGTGGTGAAGTGCATGCCATCGGCACCCACCATGACGCGCGGCGCTTGCTTGAACTGCCGATTCGGGGTGAAGGGAAGCCAAAGATGGTCCAGTGAAACAGGGGTTGGGTGCATGAAAAAGCTCCTTGGGTGATGCGATTCAGTTTAGCGGTGTGCTCATTTGATTCAGTGAAGGCTTGAAATATTGAGAAATACAACAAATAAATCAATAGTGTTAAAAATATATTTACAATGCATTTTTATTGGACTAAACTGAAGTCTATCTGATGCAACAGCGTCTGCTTTTAAACTCATTTTTCAGCTGTCTTTGCCAACGCCCCTCCATCATCATGACCACACGCCACACCCCAGCACCGGTTGAAGCCCGCTTGAAAAAATGGCGACTATTTTGGCGTGTCAGCGCGCTCGCCATGGTGGCAGGCTTGCTGTTTTTTGGCTATGGGGCCCAGCCCATGCTCATGCTCGGCGTCGGCTTGGCAGGCACGGCTGCATTGTGGTTGTCCCTAAGCCAACTTGAAAAACCCAAGGCACCCTTGTCGATCAAAGACAAATACGATCATTGGCAAGCGGAGCTGCAACAGGTGCAAACCCAGTTGAAAGGCGCACAATTTTTGGTGGGCAAGTACCAGCAACAAATCGAGCAATTGCGCCAAGAACTGCACTTGTCGCAGCGTCAAGCCGCAGCACCTGCGCCCGCCACAGCGACAACACCAGAGCACGCCGCATTGGCGCATCTCCAGTCCGAACAAGCCTTGCAACGCCAGTTTTTGGCCACCTTGAACCACGAAATTCGCACGCCCATGAATGGCTTGGTGGGCATGACCCAAATGGCGTTGCAAACCGAGTTGACCGTGCAGCAGCGTGAATTCATTGGCCTGGCCCATGAGTCGGCCAAGCACCTCATGAACACCATCAACGATGTGCTGGATTTCTCCAAAATCCAAGCGGGTCATCTGAGCTTGGAGATGCGCCCCTGCCACCCCGTGGATGTGATGCACCAAACGCTGCGCAGCTTCTATCCGCAAGCCGGTGCCAAAGGCCTGACGCTTTACTACGAGGACCTGCCCAACACCGCACCCCCCATGCTGATGGACCCGCTGCGTTTGCGCCAGGTGCTGAGCCACCTGATTGGCAACGCCATCAAATTCACCCACCAAGGTTTTGTGCAAACCAGCATGCACCTGAGCCCCGGCGATCGACCCGGCCTATGGTTGCTGTCCTTTGTGGTGCAAGATTCGGGCGTGGGCTTTGAGCAGGACCAAGCAGAGGCGCTCTTCCAAGCTTTCCAAAAGGGCGACCAACCCACCAGCCCCTTCAGCGGCACCGGCTTGGGACTGGCCATCTCTCGTTCTTTGGTGAATTTAATGGGTGGTCACATTGAGGTGGAGTCCAGGCCCAACCTGGGCTCCACCTTCCGCTTCACCGTGACCTGCACCCAGGCGGTTGAGGCCGCCGTCATTCCGTTCAACACCTTGCCGAACTTGACTCGCGCCAAACAGCCTTTGCATGTCTTGGTGGCCGAAGACCACCCGATCAACATGAAGTTGATCGCCTTGCTGCTCGACCAGATGGGCCACACCTATGCACAGGCCAAACAGGGCGAAGAAGCGGTTCAGTTGTTTCAACAACAGCGCTTTGACCTGGTGCTGATGGATGTGATGATGCCGGTGATGGATGGCATGACCGCGCTGCGCCATCTGCGCCAAGCCCAAGGCGCGTCACGCACAGACACGCCCGTCATCATGGTCACTGCCTACGCCATGAGTTTTGATCGGCAACGCTTTTTAGACGCTGGTGCGGACGGCTACGTGTCCAAACCAATTGATGCCCCGGCCTTGCAAGCAGAAATCCACCGCCTATTGCCCCACTTTGTGTCGGCTGTCGCCTGAAGTGCAGTTCGTCGTACAGTAGCGGTTTTCGCCTTTGTACGAGCCATGAACGCCACCCTCGCGCCCGAGCGCCAAGCGCTGAACACCCCTAGCCCATTGGTGTTGTCTGCCTTGCGCGCCGTTTTGCCCGCCCACGCGGTGCTGTCCTCGGCTGAAAACACCACGCCCTACGAGTGCGATGGCCTGACCGCCTACCGTCAACGCCCCCTGTGCGTGGTGCTGCCCGAAACCTATGATCAGATTCAAGCCGTGCTGCGCACCTGCCACAAACTCGGTGTGCCCGTGGTGGCCCGTGGCGCAGGCACTGGCTTGTCGGGTGGTGCCATGCCGCACCCGCAAGGCGTCACCCTGTCCTTGGCCAAATTCAACAAAATTTTGAAAATGGATTTGCACAGCCGAACCGCCGTGGTGCAGTGCGGTGTGCGAAACCTGTCCATCAGCGAAGCGGCTGCGCCATTGGGTTTGTATTACGCGCCCGATCCTTCCAGCCAAATCGCCTGCACCATCGGCGGCAATGTGGCGGAAAACTCCGGCGGGGTGCACTGCTTGAAATACGGCCTGACCTTGAACAACGTGCTCAAGGTCAAGGGCTTCACCATGGACGGTGAACCGATTGAATTTGGCGGCGACGCTTTGGATGCGCCAGGACTTGATTTGTTGCCATTGGTGGTGGGCTCGGAAGGCATGCTGGCCGTCACCACCGAAGTGGCCGTCAAACTCACGCCCAAGCCCCAGTTGGCCCGCTGCATCATGGCCAGCTTTGACGACCTGCGCAAAGCCGGTGACGCCGTGGCCGCCGTGATCGCTGCGGGCATCATCCCGGCCGGTCTGGAGATGATGGACAAGCCCATGACCGCCGCTGTTGAAGACTTCGTGCACGCCGGCTACGACTTGAATGCCGAAGCAATTCTGCTGTGCGAGAGCGACGGCACGCCTGAAGAGGTGGAAGAAGAAATTGGCCGCATGAGCGCGGTGCTGCAACGCTGTGGCGCGACATCCATTGCCGTGAGCCGTGACGAAGCTGAGCGCCTGAAATTTTGGAGCGGCCGCAAAAATGCGTTTCCCGCCTCGGGTCGCATCAGCCCCGACTACATGTGCATGGACTCGACCATCCCGCGCAAGCGCTTGGCCGATATTTTGTTGGCGATTGCCGAGATGGAAAAAAAATACGGCCTTCGCTGCGCCAATGTGTTTCACGCTGGCGACGGTAATTTGCATCCCCTCATTTTGTTTGATGCCAACGACCCCGACCAACTGCACCGCTGTGAATTGTTTGGCGCAGATATTTTGGAAACCAGCGTGGCCATGGGCGGCACCGTCACCGGCGAACACGGCGTGGGCGTGGAAAAACTCAACTCCATGTGCGTGCAGTTTTCAGCCGCCGAGAACGAGCAAATGTTTGGCGTCAAACGCGCCTTCGACCCGCAAGGTCTGCTCAACCCCGGCAAAGTCATTCCAACGCTGCAACGCTGCGCCGAGTACGGCAAGATGTTGGTGCGCGGTGGGCAAATCAGCCACCCGGATTTGCCGCGCTTTTAAACCCAAACTACCTCGCCCCAAACACCGCCGTCCCCACCCGCACCATGGTGCTGCCAGCTTGCACCGCAGCCTCCAAATCGGCACTCATGCCCATGGACAAGGTGTCGAACTGCGGCAAGTTCAAGGCGGCTTTCAATTCATCAAACAAGTGTTTGGCTTGTTGATGCACAGCCAACTGCGCATCAAAAGTTTCTGCGGGCTCGGGGATGGTCATGAGGCCGCGCAACACCAAGCACGGCAAGACGGCCACGGCTTGGGCCAGCGCCAAAGCCTCGGTCGGCACGACGCCTGCCTTGGTGGCGCCGCCATCCATATTCACTTGCAAACACACTTGCAAAGGCGGCAGGTGCGCGGGGCGTTGCTCGCTCAGGCGCTGCGCAATTTTCAAACGATCAACACTGTGCACCCAATCAAAATGCTCGGCCACGGGGCGGGTTTTGTTGCTTTGCAAGGGGCCGATGCAGTGCCACACCAAACCCTTCACATTTTGGAGTGCCGGGATTTTGTCGACACCCTCTTGCACATAGTTTTCACCAAAGTCGTGTTGACCCAAGGCTGCGACTTGCGCCACTTGGTCCGCACCAAAGGTTTTGGAAACCGCCAACAACTGCACGCTGCTGGGGTTGCGGCCTGCATGCAACGCCGCTTGTGTGATGCGCTCACGCACGGCTTGATAACGCTTGCTCAGTTCATCCATGATGGGACTGTAACAAGCCCCGACCATGCACCTCGACCTGAACCACTGGCTGACTCAAACCCTCGCCCTTGAGGCTTCTGACCTGCATCTGAGCGCGGGCTTGCCGCCCATGCTGCGAGTCCACGGTGAACTGCAACCTTTGCCCTTCCCTGTTCTGACCCCACGGCAACTCGAAGACATCTTGCGCCAGGTTTTGCCTGACTGGTCAGATCAAGAACCCATCACCAAGTTGACATCTCCTTTGGCAAGGCATCAAGCCTGGCCACAAGACCACGACACCGCCATCGATTGGCCGGGCTTGGGCCGCTTTCGCGTGAATGTGTTTGCACAGTCGCGCGGGTGGTCCTCGGTGTGGCGGGTCATCCCGCAGCAACTACCGAGTTTGGACGCCATCGCTGCGCCGGCATGTTTGACAGATTGGGGGCGTCAACCGCATGGTTTGTTGCTGGTCACAGGCGCCACCGGCTCGGGCAAGTCCACCACCTTGGCCGCTCTGGTGCACCACCTCAACACCACACAAGCATTGCATATCCTCACCTTGGAAGACCCGATCGAGTTTCAACACCAAAGCCAACGCAGCTTGGTGCAACAGCGCAACGTGCCCGGCCACAGCGCCAGCTTTGACACGGCATTGCGGGCGGCCTTACGGCAAGACCCGGATGTGATTTTGGTCGGCGAAATGCGCGACTTGCCCACAGTGCGTTTGGCCTTGAGTGCCGCTGAAACTGGCCATCTGGTGCTGGGCAGCTTGCACACCCGCAGTGCCACCCAAGCCGTCGAACGCCTGGTGGATGTTTTTCCAAGCGAAGACAAAGCGATGGTGCGTCAACAACTCAGTTTGTCGTTGTTGGGTGTGGTGACGCAAACCCTGTGTAGACGCAGCGATGGACCAGGCCGGGTGGCGGCACACGAGGTGTTGTTCGCCACGCCCGCTGTGCGCAACCTGATCCGCGAAAGCAAAACATCCCAATTGCCCAATGTGCTGCAAACTGGGGCGCAATTTGGCATGCAAACCATGGCCCAATCCCTGGCCGGTTTGGTGGCGCAAGGCCGCATCACACCCGCTGAAGCCCAGCTGCACGCCACCTAAACCGCCGCGCCAGCGGCATGGGCCATTAAGATGGGTGGCTTCCCCGTTTGAAAGCAGTTCATGGCACGCACCCATTCCAAAACCTACGAAACCGCCACCCCCACCAAAGTCGCCTTCATCGGCCTAGGTGTCATGGGCTACCCGATGGCCGGTCACTTGGCCTTGGCAGGACACCGTGTCACGGTGTACAACCGCAGCCCCGCCAAAGCCAAAGATTGGTGCGCCGAGTTTCCCAACCAAGCCAGTGCACCCACCCCAGGTCAAGCGGCCGCAGGCGCGGACATCGTGTTTTGTTGCGTTGGCAACGATGATGATTTGCGCGCCGTCATGCTGAGCGGCGATGGCGCATTGGCTGGCATGAAAGCTGGTGCCGTGTTGGTGGACCACACCACCGCCTCGGCCAGGGTGGCGCGTGAATTGTTTGCAGCAGCCCAAACGCTGGGCGTGCATTTTGTTGATGCACCCGTGTCCGGTGGCGAAGCCGGTGCCATCAATGGCATGTTGACCGTGATGTGCGGCGGTGAGGCGGCGGCGTTTGACCGCATGAAGCCCGTGACCATGGCCTTCTCTAAAGCCGTCACCTTGATGGGTGAGAGTGGCGCAGGCCAGCTCACTAAAATGGTCAACCAAATTTGCATCGCCGGACTGCTGCAAGCCTTGAGTGAAGGCATGGCCTTTGGCATGAAAGCCGGGTTGAACATGGAGCAGGTGTTGGACGTGATTGGCAAGGGCGCGGCGCAAAGTTGGCAAATGGACAACCGCGGCAAAACCATGGTGGCTGACAAATTCGACTTTGGCTTCGCCGTGGATTGGATGCGCAAAGACCTGGGGCTGGTGATTGACGAGGCCAAACGCAACGGTGCACGGGTGCCTGTTACCGCTTTGGTGGACCAGTTTTATGCCGATGTGCAAGCTGCCGGTGGCCACCGTTTGGACACGTCCAGCCTGATCAAGCGGCTGCGCTGAAACGACCCAGCCGCCCGAGGGTGACTTGGGCTTGCAACCTGAAGACGTCAGCTCTTGGGCTTGGCGCTGTTCGCTGGTTTTTCTGGCGGCGGTGGCGGTGGCAACAAATTGCGCAACTCTTCCTCGGTGATGATGTCAAACAAACGCACCACTTTGTTGACGCCATTCACATTGCGAATCACGTTGGTGGCACTGGAGGCTTCGCGCTGGGTGACTCGGCCCATCAGGTAAACCGTGCCGCGTTCAGCCACCACCTTGAAAGCGTTGGCAAACAAGTCCCGGCTGTCCACCAAACTGCCCTTGACCTTGGCGGTGATCAGCAAATCATTGGATCGCTCGCTCAAGGTGCTGATGGGTGTGATCGATAGTTCATTGACCACGCTGCGTACGTTCTCGATTTTTTCTACCAAACCCACCACGGTTTGACGATCACGTTCGCTGGCGACTTCACCCGTGAGCAAGACTTGTCGATTGAAGCTGGTGACATTGACATGGGCCTTTTCGCCCAAGGCGTCGCGAACCCGAGCAGAGCCGCGCAGCTCAATGGTTTCATCTTCAAGTTGGGCGCCTGAGGTGCGGCGGTCGCTGGCCACCAAGGCAGAGCCCGCAAAGCCCGCCACCATCAATGGCGCACATGCATTCAAACTCAGGCTCAACAACAAAGCACCGCCAATGGCGCCCACGCTTTTGATTTTCATTCTGGAACCTCCTGTTCACCTAACAATTGATTGTCTACTCCATCACACAAACAATGCAAAGCCAACAAATGAACCTCACGGATACGCGCAGTGCGTTCGTGCGGTACGCACACATGCACGTCAGTTTCTCGCAAAGTTTGACCGACCTTGCCGCCCCCTTTGCCCGTCAAGGCAATCACACACAACTCTCGCTCGTGTGCTGCTGCAATCGCCATGAGCAAATTGCTGGCATTGCCATGGGTGGAAACTGCCAACAATACATCACCGGGTTGACCCAGCGCGCGCACCTGCTTGGCATACAGCTGATCGAAACTGTCGTTGGCGTCCATCGATGTGATGATGGCGCTGTCAGAGGAGAGCGCTATTGCGCTTAATTCGGGACGCTCACGCTCAAAACGCCCGACAAACAACGCCGCAAAATGCTGCGCATCGGCAACCGAACCACCATTGCCACAGGTCAAAACCTTGCCGCCGCTGGTAACGCACGCCAGAAGTGCTTGCACTGCAGCTGCCAAAGGCTTGCTCAAGGATTGCGCCGCTTGGTATTTCAAATCAGCACTATCAATGAACTGTTGTTCAATGCGTTGCTCTAACATGCCATCATCATACCGTTGCCTCATGTCAAGCGTCGTGCGCACGGCCATCGAGGTCAGACATGAAAAGCCGCACGAAACCACTCCAAACAACCATGCTCGACCACCACGACATCAAAACGACACGGTGGCCACAGCCGCCAACTGCGCAAATAATGCTGTGCTGCAAACACGATCCTCTGTTGTTTGCGCCTGGTGATGCTGGCCAAGGCGCCGCCATGCCGTTGATCGGCCCGCCGCCGCACTTCCACAAACACCACCGTGCCATCGGACTCGCGCACAATCAGGTCAATCTCGCCACCGCCACGACCAGGTGTGCGGTAATTGCGTGCCAGCAGTTTCAAACCACGGTCTTGCAAATAGGACAAGGCCTGGTCTTCCGCGTCATCTCCAAGTTGTTTGGTAGAGCGCAACGATGCATGTTGAAAGGTGCTCATTGAATCCTCGTTATGAAACTGTGTTGGCTGCCGCCAATGCGGCTTGCGCCGGCCAAGACCACCCGGCGGGTTGCTTGTTCGTGTTGGCCACGCCGATTGGCAATTTGGCCGACATCGGTTTGCGCACCCTGCATTTGTTGCAAGTTGCCGATTTGCTGGCCTGTGAAGACACCCGCCACAGCCAAAGCCTGTTGCGCAACTACGGTTTGGACAAACCCCATGGCGCCTGGATGGCCCTGCACCAGCACAATGAAAACAGCGCAGCAGAGCAAGTGATTTTGCGGCTACAACAAGGCCAGCGGGTGGTTTATTTGAGTGATGCAGGTACACCTGCCGTCAGTGACCCGGGCGCGCGCTTGGTGGCCTTGGTGCATGCGGCTGGTTTGCGGGTGATGCCTGTCCCTGGCGCCAGCAGCGTCACCACTGTCTTGAGTGCCAGCGGTTGTGGTGAAGACGGGCAGTTTGTGTTTTTGGGTTTTTTGTCCAGCAAAGCCAGCGAGCGCCATGCGGCGGTGCAAGCCATGGCTTGCGAACCTCGGGCCCAGGTCTTTCTGGAGGCGCCACACCGCATTGAAGCACTGGCCAATGCCTTAGAGGTTTTGGGTCAAAGGCCCCTGACAATTGGTCGCGAAATGACCAAACAATTTGAAGAAATTGCTTTGCTGCCAGCTGGCGGATTCAGCGCTTGGTTAAAGGCCTCGACTCAACGCAGCAAAGGCGAATTTGCATTGGTGCTGCACCCCATGCCCCAGGCGAGCAGTCGAATGGGCGACGCTGAGCGGGTGTTGGACTTGTTGTTGGCAGAGTTGCCCGTCAAAACAGCAGTCAAGCTCGCGGCTGAGATCAGCGGCGCACCGCGCAACAGTTTGTACGAGTTGGCATTGCAAAAGACCGCTGCCAAAGACTGAGTGACCAAGGGCGTCAATTCAAACAACGCGATTTTGTGGCGCATTGCGCACAAAAGCCTCGATGTTGTCGATGAGTTGATCGGCTAAAAATTGCATGGCTTGCTCAGAGGCCCACGCCACATGGGGCGTGAGGATAAAGCGAGGTGAACGAATCTCCAACAAAGGGTTGCCGTGACGAGGAGGTTCCTGTGTCAACACATCAAAGCCAGCCCCAGCAATCACACCCGTTTGCAAAGCTTCTTTCAAAGCGTGTTCGTCAACCAAGCCACCGCGTGAGGTATTGATGAGCAACGCGCTTGGTTTCATTTGCTTGAGTTGGCTCATGCCGATGAAATTGCGCGAGGCAGGCGTCAAGGGGCAATGCAAGGAAATGATGTCTGATTCGGCAAACACCTGCTCGGCGGGCACAAAGTCCACACCATCGGCTTTGGGTGGCGCATGGTCGGCAAATAACACCTTCATTCCCAACGCGCGGGCTATGTTTGCGGTGGCTTGGCCAAGGACACCTTCACCGAAAATTCCAAGGGTGCTGCCATGCAAGTCAGTGATCGGATGGTCAAAAAAGCAAAACTGTTCCTCTTGCTGCCAGCGTCCATTCAGCACATCGTCTCGGTAGGCCATCAGGTTTCGACGCAAGGCAAAGATCAAAGCAAACGCATGCTCAGGCACCGTGTGGACCGCGTAATTGCGAATGTTGACCACGGCCACGCCATGTTCTTGGCAGGCCTGTGTGTCAATCACGTCATAGCCGGTCGCCGCCATGGCGATCAGCTTGAGCTGAGGCAGCTGCACCAGCGTTTCTCGCCGAATGGGCACTTTGTTGGTGATGGCCACGGTGGCATGCTGCAAACGATCGACCACTTGTTCGGGTCGGGTTTGCACATGCTCAACCCATTCATGCAAAAAGGCGGGTCGCCTCAGCTCAGCCCTTAACGATTGCCTGTCCAGAAATACGATTTTTTGCATGTCCATCCTTGCTGATGTGAGGGGCGCCCAGGCTTTCTGGCGCGGCATGACTGCGCCAGTAATTGCCTGCGGCTGCAGCGCCGCTGCCAGGGGTCACGGCCACGCCGCAATCGAGCATGGCCATCTCTGCGCCATTGATAGCCGCCATCAAATGAACTTCATTCATATCTCCCAAGTGGCCAATACGGAAAAGCTTACCGGCCACTTTAGAGAGTCCACCACCCAGCGACAGGTTGTAGCGACGATAGGCACGTGCAATGACTTCGGTGCCTGCGATACCTTGCGGCAACATGACGGCGGTGACGGTGTCTGAATGCCATTTGGCTTCGGCTGCACACAACTTGAGATGCCAGCCCTGGGTCACGGCAGCGCGCACGCCCTCCGCCAAGTAATGGTGCCGGGCAAACACATTGTCCAAGCCCTCTTCTTGAATCATCTTGATGGACTCGATCAGCCCGTACATCAAAGGCAAGGCCGGCGTGTAAGGAAAATAGCCCGTGGCGTTGCTTTGCAGCATGTCTTGCAGATCAAAATAGGCGCGCTTGAGCTGGGCTGTTTTGTGCATCGCCAACGCTTTCGCGCTGGTGCACAAAATCCCCAACCCAGCGGGCAACATCAAGCCTTTTTGCGAACCGCTGACGGCCATGTCCACGCCCCATTCGTCGAAACGAAAATCAATACAACCCAGCGAAGAGACGCAATCGACGAACAACAGCGCAGGATGCGCAGCATCGTCCAAGGCCTCGCGAACGCCGGCTATGTCGGATGTCACGCCAGTGGCGGTTTCATTGTGACAAGCCAACACGGCTTTGAAAGTGTGCTGTGTATCGTTTTTCAAAACATCGGCAAATTGCTGCAACGGTACACCCGTTCCCCAATCGCATTCAACGATGTGCACATCCAGACCGAGGCGTTGGCACATGTCGATCCACAAATGACTGAACTGACCAAAGCGGGCTGCCAATACCTTGTCACCTGGCGACAAGGTGTTGGTGAGTGCCGCTTCCCAACATCCAGTCCCTGACGACGGAAAAATGAATGGCGTGCCATTCTTCGAGCGGAAAATGTCCTTGAGGCCGGCCATGATGGTGTGGGTCAGGTGGGGAAAATTGGGCGACCGATGGTCTTCCATCGACACCATCATGGCGCGTTGAATGCGCTCAGGCACATTGGTTGGACCGGGAACAAATAAAAAATTACGACCTGCCATAAGAACTCCCTTTATTCATAAAAAATAACGTTGACTTGGAAATCACCTTCATTTGCATCAAGGATGCAACACACTTTGGCCATACACCGGAAAAGGTGCGACCAACTCAGCCACTTTGCCGCGCACCTTGGCGATATGCTGGGCGTCTTCGGGGGCCTCCAGCACATCGGCGATCAGGTTCGCGGTCATGCGCGCTTGCTCTTGACCAAAACCACGTGTGGTCATGGCCGGGGTGCCCAAACGAATGCCACTGGTCACCATCGGTTTTTCAGGGTCGTTGGGAATGCCGTTTTTGTTGCAGGTGATGTGGGCCTGGCCGAGGGCCAATTCAGCAGCTTTGCCAGTGATGCCTTTGGCCCGCAAGTCGACCAACATCACATGGCTTTCTGTGCGGCCACTGACGATGCGCAAACCACGCTCCACCAAGGTCTTGGCCAGGGTGTCTGCATTCAACAAGACCTGTTGTTGATAAGCCCTGAAGGCCGGTTGCAAGGCTTCATGAAAAGCCGTGGCCTTGCCAGCGATGACATGCATCAACGGGCCGCCTTGCATGCCTGGAAAGACGGCACTGTTGATTTTTTTGGCCATTTCTTCACTGTTGGTCAGAATAATGCCGCCACGCGGTCCACGCAGGCTCTTGTGGGTGGTTGACGTGACCACATCCGCATAAGGCACTGGATTGGGATAAACACCGCCTGCAATCAAGCCGGAATAGTGGGCCATGTCCACCATCAAATAAGCACCAATGCTTTTGGCCACTTGGGCAAATTTTTCCCAGTCAATCTCCAGCGAATAGGCAGAAGCACCCGCAATGATCAGCTTGGGTTTGTGGGTCTGCGCCATGCGCTCCATGGCTTCATAGTCAATTTCTTCGGCAGCATTCAAGCCATAGCTCACGACATTGAACCATTTGCCACTCATGTTCAAGTGCATGCCGTGGGTCAAGTGACCTCCTTCGGCCAGGCTCATGCCCATGATCGTGTCACCCGGTTGCAGCAAAGCCAGAAACACCGCTTGATTGGCCTGCGAACCCGAGTTGGCCTGGACATTAGCGAAATTCGCACCATACAACTCTTTCAACCGATCGATGCAAAGTTGCTCGACGATGTCCACAAATTCGCAGCCGCCGTAATAGCGTTTGCCAGGATAGCCTTCGGCGTATTTGTTGGTGAGGATCGAGCCTTGCATGCGCATGACGGCCGGACTGGTGTAGTTTTCAGAGGCAATCAACTCAATGTGTTCTTCTTGGCGTTGGGCCTCTTGTTGAACTGCTGCCCACAGGGCTGGATCAGATTGGGAGACATCCCCATGGTCGGGAAAAGCCATCTGGGGGCGTGTTGTTTTATTCAACATGAAAATCTCCTCTCGGTGCGAAATAAAAATTAGTCTATTTTGGAAAGAATTCAGTGATAACGAATAACCATCATTTCCAAGGGTATTGGCTTGATGCGATCGGCGTGGCCCGTACATCCAAAGGCTTCAAAACGTGCCTTGCAAATACCACGAGCGGCCTTGCGAGCAGCGATCAAAGCTTTGCGGGGATCGAATTCGCTGCGGTCCTGGGCAAAAGCCTGGCGCATCGCGCCGGTCATGGCCAATCGGATGTCGGTGTCGATGTTGACCTTGCGCACACCCGAGCGGATGCCGCGCTGAATTTCTTCTACCGGCACGCCATAGGTTTCTTTGATGTCGCCCCCAAACTCGCGAATGATGGCCAACCACTCTTGGGGCACGCTGCTAGAGCCGTGCATCACCAAATGGGTGTTGGGAATGTTGTTGTGGATGGCCACGATCTGGTCCATGGCCAAAATGTCCCCGGTGGGCTTGCGGGTGAACTTGTACGCACCATGGCTGGTGCCAATCGCAATGGCCAGCGCATCAACGCCCGTGCGTTCGACAAAATCTTTGGCCTGCACCGGGTCGGTGAGCAACATGTCATGGGTCAACTTACCCACGGCACCGATGCCGTCTTCTTCACCAGCTTCACCGGTCTCTAATGAGCCCAAACAACCCAGCTCGCCTTCCACCGAGACACCCACAGCATGGGCCATTTCACACACGCGGCGCGTGACGTCGACGTTGTAGTCATAGGAAGCGGGTGTTTTCCCATCTTGCATGAGCGAGCCGTCCATCATCACGCTGGAAAAACCCGAGCGTATGGACTGCTGACACACCGCAGGTGAGACACCATGGTCTTGGTGCATCACTACCGGAATATCGGGGTGCGATTCGATGGCCGCCAACACCAAATGGCGCAAATAGGCTTCGCCAGCGTATTTGCGTGCACCAGCCGAGGCTTGCAAGATGACCGGGCTGTGGGTTTCTTGCGCCGCCTCCATGATAGCCTGCACTTGCTCGAGGTTGTTGACATTGAAAGCAGGGACGCCATAGCCGTGTTCGGCAGCGTGGTCTAAAACTTGGCGCAAAGAAACCAGGGCCATGAAATTCTCCAGTGAATAAAAAAAGGGGGAGGCCTCAGGCCTTCTTTTGCCGCTCCATCATGCGCCACACAAAAGGGGTGAAGATGAGTTGCATGGCCAGTTCCATCTTGCCGCCGGGCACCACCACGGTGTTGGCACGCGACATGAAGGAGTCGTGGATCATGTTGAGCAAATAGGGAAAGTCAATGCCCTTGGGGTTGGCAAAACGAATGACAACAAAGCTTTCATCGGGTGCGGGAATTTCGCGGGCGATGAAAGGGTTTGAAGTGTCCACACAAGGCACACGCTGAAAGTTCACGTGGGTGTGGGCGAACTGCGGGCAGATGTAGTTCACATAATCAGGCATGCGACGCAAGATGGTGTCGGTCACGGCTTCGGTGCTGTAGCCGCGCTTGGATTTGTCACGCCATAACTTTTGAATCCACTCGAGATTGATGACCGGCACCACGCCAATCAACAAGTCGGGGTGTTGCGCAATGTTCACTTCCGGCGTGACCACCGCGCCATGCAAGCCTTCGTAAAACAGCAAGTCGGTGCCTGTGAGCACATCTTCCCAGGGTGTGAAGGTACCGGGTTCTTGTTTGTAGGGCGCCGCTTCATCATGGTCGTGCAAGTATTTGCGTCGCTTGCCGGTGCCGGTCTCGGCATAGGTGCGGAATAAGCTTTCCAGCTCTTCAAACAAATTGGTACTTGGACCAAAGTGGCTGAAATTTTTATTCCCTTGCTTTTCAGCTTCAGCTGCTCTTTTGCGCATTTCTAAGCGGTCATAGCGGTGAAAGCTGTCGCCTTCGATGATGGCGGCAGTGACCTTTTCACGCCGAAAAATGTTTTCAAAGGTTCGGGTCACCGATGTGGTGCCGGCTCCTGATGAGCCAGTGATGGCAATGATGGGGTGTTTGACAGACATGGTTGAGGCTCTCAATAATCAATCGCGAAACAAGGTTCGCTCGGCAAACAGCGGCGTGTTGTGTTCTTTTTGATGCGGTTCTCGGTGGTACTGCTCAATCCGATCAACTTCGTTTTTGGAGCCAAACACCAACCCAATTCGTTGATGCAGCTCTGTTGGTTGAACCGAGAGCATGGGATCGCGCCCCGTGCTGGCTCGACCCCCTGCCTGCTCCATGACCATGCCAATCGGGTTGGCTTCATAAAGTAGACGCAGACGACCCGCTTTGCTCGGGTCTTTGGTGTCGCGGGGGTACATGAACACACCACCGCGCATCAAAATGCGGTGCGCCTCGGCGACCATTGATGCGATCCAACGCATGTTGAAGTCTTTGCCGCGCGGCCCGGATTTCCCTGCCATGCACTCGTCAACATAGCGCTTGATTGGGGACTCCCAAAAACGGCTGTTGGAAGCGTTGATGGCAAATTCTTGGGTGTCTTCGGGTACTTTCAGGGATGGGTGGGTCAGCATGTACTCGCCTAAATTCGGGTCCAGCGTGAAGCCCACAACACCATTTCCAACGGTCAGCACCAGCATGGTGGTGGGGCCATAAAGCGCATATCCAGCGGCAACTTGGGTCGACCCGGGTTGTAAAAAATCCTGCTCGGTCATGTCGCGGCTGCTGTCAATCGCCTCTTGCGGCGCACGCAAGACTGAAAAAATACTGCCTACCGAGACGTTCACATCGATATTGCTGGAGCCGTCCAACGGGTCAAACACCAACAGGTATTTGCCACGCGGATGTTGCGAAGGAATTTGAAACGGCTCGCTCATTTCCTCCGATGCCATTCCTGCCAAATGGCCACCCCATTGGTTCATACGGATGAACAAGTCGTTGCTGAGCACATCCAATTTCTTTTGTGTTTCACCTTGCACATTGACAGTTCCACCAGCTTCAGAAGCATGATCCCCATAAAGACCACCCAATTCACCCATGGACACCGCCCTGGCGATGGCTTTGCAGGCCAAGGCCACATCCAAGATCAACGCATTGAAGTCTCCCTTGGAGTCGGGAAAGCGTCGACGCTCTTGGATCAAATACTGGGTCAAAGTGGTTCGGTTGCGAAGTGGCATCTGTTCGTCCCGTCTTATGTTTGCATTTGCGCATGCCATGCACGCAATTGCGGCAAGCCCACGCCATCCAAATTGGGCAACAGCTGTGCTGCGCCCTTGAAGTCATGGTCTGAAGTGAAATGGGTTGGCGTAATGATGGTGGCCAAGCCTGCGCCCATGGCGGCTTGCAAGCCGTTGTGGGAGTCTTCAAAAGCCAAACAGGCATTGGCGGGCAAACCCAAGCGCGTCAGAGTTTGTGTGTAAACCTGAGGATGTGGCTTTTTCTTCGGTGCGGTTGAGGCATCTTCAATCACCATGAACCAGTCTTTCCAATTGGGGCCCATGGCGCCGCGCAGAAGAACCGCGATATTGACTGGCGAGGTGGTGGTCGCTATGGCCAATTTCAGTCCTTCAGCATGAGCGGTTTCGATCAAGTTCAACACACCTGGACGCAATTGAACAAGCCCTTGCTGCACAGCCGCCTCATAAGCGGCTGTTTTGATCGTGTGCAATCGATCAATCGTGTCATTGAGTGCTCCCCCGTCAATCACCTTGATGTCGGGGTGACGCTGCATCCAAAAGTGCCGCATGCGCTCTTTGCCGCCGGAGATTCTGAGCAATTCCGTATAAAGAGGCACGTCCCAATGCCAATCCAAACCTTCCTCAGCGAAAGCTTGGTTGAAGGCGGCCATGTGAACCATCTCGGTATCGGCCAGGGTGCCATCGACATCAAAAATCAAGGACTGCAACTGGCTCATGAACTTGCCTTCTGCGATTGGAAAACGCGACTGGCCAAGATGTCTTGGGCGCGCAGCGTGGACAAATCTTCAGCCGTTAATGCTTGATGGGGGTTGGCAAACAGGCGGCTGGCTTGCCGCAAGCGTGCACGCTCAAGCGCGTTGCGAACACTGCGGGCATTGGCAAAATGCGGTTGCTGTTTGCGCAATTGCAAATACCGTTTGAAGGCTTGCTGAGCTTCGTCATCCAGTTTGTAATTTTGAATTTCCAGCATGTGGTGGGCAATTTGCGCCAGTTCGTCTTCGGCGTAATCAGGGAATTCAATGTGGTGTGCAATACGTGAATTCATGCCGGGATTGGATTGAAAAAAGGTGTCCATGCGGTCCTTGTAGCCAGCCAATATCACCACCAAATCATCGCGCTGGTTTTCCATCACTTGCAGCAAAATCTCAATCGCCTCTTGCCCATAGTCGCGTTCGTTTTCAGGACGGTACAAATAGTAGGCCTCGTCGATGAAGAGCACGCCGCCCATGGCTTTTTTCAGCACTTCTTTGGTTTTGGGCGCAGTGTGACCGATGTATTGACCCACCAAATCGTCTCGTGTGACCGCTACCAAGTGACCACTGCGCACATAACCCAACTCGTGCAGAATTTGCGCCATGCGCATCGCCACGGTGGTTTTGCCTGTGCCAGGGTTGCCTGTGAAGCTCATGTGCAAGGACGGCGCTTGAGCCGCCAGCCCCAGGTTCATGCGCAAGCGGTCGATCACCAGCAGCGCGGCGATGTCTCGGATGCGGGTCTTCACAGGCTTTAAGCCCACCAGGTCATGGTCCAGTGCGTCCATCACTTGTTGCACTTGTGTTTGTGCCATGACTTCAGCCACTGTCCGTGCACCTGTGTCATTCACAGACGCCTCAGGTGCAGGACTTGCCCCCATGGCGGGCTGGGGGGTGATTCCGGGCAAGTTGTAGGCAGGCGCGTTCATGGTCAAGTGAGGCCTTCAATCATTTGCCATAGCGGCTGTTTTCAGGCTTGTCCATGGGGTAGCCGTGCGTGGTGTAACGCAAGCTGCGACCCTGTACTTCCTGACGCTCAAGGCGATAACCGGTCTCCTGCGGCGGACGATGCACGATGAAGCTCATCGCCACGGATTCAATGCCACGTGTGGAATCAAATGCCATCAGTCGGATGTAGTGGTTAGGGAAAGTTTTGCGGCATGTATTGACCTCGAGCAAAACGCCTGCAGGGTCTTTCAAATCAAACATGGGCATGCCAAACATGTCCCAATAGGTGTTGCGTGGGTGCACGTCATCGGTGTACTCGACGCTCCAGGCATATCCTTTGTTAAGACCGTATTGGATTTGCATGCTGATTTCAGCATCTGTCAGGTCTGGCAAAAAACTGAACTGGCCTTGGGTTACTTTTCCGGTGGGGTTGGTCAACATGGTGTGTGTTCCTTCATTCAAGCTACAGATGGGGTGACGGCATAGTCACTGCTGTCGGTGGATTGGTAATTGAAACTGATGTCACCCCAGGTATCGAGCGCAGCCTGCAACGGTGCACAGCCCTTGGCCGCATTTTTCAAAATCGTCGGGCCTTCTTCCAAAATGTTTTTGCCTTCGTTGCGAGCCTTGACCATGGCCTCTAACGCCACGCGGTTGGCCACTGCACCGGCTTGGATGCCTTGGGGGTGTCCGATGGTGCCGCCGCCAAACTGCAACACCACATCATCACCAAAAAGGTCAATCAATTGGTGCATTTGTCCGGCATGAATGCCCCCTGATGCCACGGGCATGACTTTTTTCGTGTCAGCCCAGTCCATGTCGAAGAACAGGCCGCGCTGCAAGTCTGTTTTGGTGTAACTGTCGCGGCAGACGTTGTAATAGCCTTGAACTGTCATGGGGTCGCCCTCGAGCTTGCCAACGGCTGTGCCACAGTGCAAATGGTCACATCCTGCCAAGCGAAGCCACTTGGCAATGACGCGGAAACTCACACCGTGGTTTTTCTGGCGCGTGTAGGTGCCATGACCGGCACGGTGCATGTGCATGATCATGTCATTTTTTCGGCACCATTCCGCCATGGACTGAATGGCGGTGTAGCCAATCACCAAATCGACCATGATGATCACGCTGCCCAGGTCGCGAGCAAATTCGGCTCGCTCATACATTTGTTCCATGGTCCCGGCAGTGACGTTCAAGTACGAGCCTTTGACCTCGCCAGTGACGGCTTGGGCTTTGTTGACCCCGTCCATCACGTACAAGAAGCGATCACGCCAGTGCATGAACGGTTGTGAATTGATGTTCTCATCATCCTTCATGAAGTCCAGTCCACCCTTGAGGCCTTCGTAAATCACACGGCCATAATTTCGCCCTGACAGGCCCAACTTGGGTTTGGTGGTGGCGCCCAGCAGTGGACGTCCAAATTTGTCCAAGCGCTCGCGCTCAACGATCAATCCGGTGGGCGGCCCCTTGAAGGTTTTGATGTAGGCCACCGGAATCCGGATGTCTTCCAGTCGCGCGGCTTTAAGGGGTTTGAAAGAAAACACGTTGCCAATCAACGAGGCGGTCATGTTGGCAATCGAGCCCTCTTCAAAAAGAATCAAGTCATAGGCGACCCACGCGAAGTATTCGCCGGGACGACCTGGCACAGCCTCAACTTTGTAGGCTTTGGCGCGGTAGCTGTCGCATGCGCTCAAGCGATCGGTCCAAACCACCGTCCATGTTGCTGTCGAAGACTCGCCGGCCACGGCCGCTGCAGCCTCTTCCGGATCGACACCCTCTTGTGGCGTGATGCGAAACAAACAAATGGTGTCTGTGTCAGAAGGGACATAGTCGGGCATCCAGTAGCCCATTTGCTTGTATTTCAATACGCCCGCGCTGTAGCGCTTTTTGACATCGGTGATCTGGGTGCTTGCGGTCATCAAAAACTCCGTTTGGTTTGAAGATAGACGAACTTTAAAAAGGCTGGCAGAATAAGTAAATTCACATTTTTGAAGCTTTCAATTCAGCTTTTCTTAATTGAAAAACGCCACCTTCCGCCAAATGCGGGTCTTCAATGCTGTCGCCAGGCACCTCAGCTTTGCCAAAGCGGCTGAGGTTTTGCACGTGTCTGCACCTGCAATCACTATGCAAATCAAGGAGTTAGAGTCGGAAGTAGGTATGCCGCTGTTTGAGCGTCAGGGCCGCAAAGTGTCTTTAACCACCAGTGGTGAGTACATGCTGGTGTATGCCCGCAAGATGCTCGCGTTGCTCAAGGACGCCGAAGATGCCGCCGCCCGTTTGCAGCGGATCGAGACCGGCAAACTCACCATTGGCATGGTGGACACCACCACCTACTTCATTCCCGCCTTGCTGAGTCAGTTTTTGAAAGAACACGAGGGTATCGAGTTGGTGCTGAAGGTGGGCAATCGACGCGATCTGATCCAGTGGCTGAACAACAGCGAAGTGGATATTTCAATCATGGGTCGCCCCCCTTCTGAAATGTCCACCCGCTCCGAGCCGTTCGCCGCTAACCCGCTCGTGTTTGTGGCTTCGCCTGAACACCCCTTGGCCGGTGAGCGCGGCTTGCGGGCTGAAGATTTGCGCCAACAATCGTTCATCGTTCGTGAGCAAGGCTCGGGCACCCGCAGCGCCATGGAAGCGTTCTTCACCCAAGCACGGTTTCAGCCGCACCTGACCATGGAATTGCAAAGCAATGATGCGATCAAACAAGCTGTGAAAGCGAATTTGGGCTTGAGCTTTTTATCGCAACACACGATAGCGTTGGAGTTGAAGGCCCAGCAGTTGTGTATCTTGGATGTGAGCGACACCCCCATGGTGCGGGCCTGGAACGTGGTGCACATGATGTCGAAA
>Ga0172372_10003163_pt1 | contig 24474 bp, 16 predicted proteins | sample LakKiv5m_2_FD_114544 | JGI IMG/M metagenome (GOLD analysis project Ga0172372, IMG submission 114544) | Freshwater microbial communities from Kabuno Bay, South-Kivu, Congo - kab_092012_9.5m | ecosystem: Environmental > Aquatic > Freshwater > Lake | place: Democratic Republic of the Congo...
ATATCTGACGGAATTACTAATAGGGGCGGAAGTCCTTTGCTGAATTCGTTCAAAAGCCCCATTTTTACCTTGGGTGTTGGTGATCCTAAATCTTATCCCGATGCTGCAGTTTTAACTGTGTCATCGAATGAGTCTGTTTTTAAGGGTAATGATTTTGAAGTTGAAGCAAATATTCATACTGAAATGCTCCAAGGTAAAACCGTTATTGTTGATTTTTTTCAAAATGGGGTAGTACGTGAGTCTCGCACAATAGTGCCTGAACAAAAAATGGAATCCCAAAGGATTATATTTACTGGAAAAGGGGAAACTGAAGGATTTAATGACCTTTTGGTTAAAATAAGAACCACTAAAAATTCAGAAAAGAATATAAATAATAATCTTCAAAAGGGTCTGATTGAAGTGGTGTCAAAAAGAAAAATTGTGGCCCTTTTGTATCAAGCAGTACATCCTGATTTGGGTGCCATTCGAAGTGCTTTGGCTGGTGTTCAACAATATGAAATTGTGGAATGTAAAAGCCTCTCTGATTTGCCATCAAAAACACAACTCGTTATTGGGTATAAATTAAAGAATGAAATTTTTAGAGACTTAAATAATAAAGGCTTGCCTTTTTGGTTGTTTACTGATGAGCCCATGCAATTAGTGTCTGATCTACCCCTTTCTAATCGACCAATTCCAATCAAAAATCAGGCAGTTACTCCCGAAGTCAATACTAGTTTTGAATCATTCACTTTAGAACCATTGCCGTTCCCATTTAAAAGTGTTGATTGTCCATTATTTAAATTAAATATCCCCCGAGAAAAAATACAACTTTTCCAACAGTGGAACAGGGTGAATACCAATCTACCTCTTTGTTTTGTGGATGATTTGGATGTGCGCAAAATGTATTTTTCAGGATTCGGAATTTGGAAATGGAGGATAAACGAAATTAGGCAAAGAAATGAAAGTCAATGGTTTGATCAGTGGGTTAGAAGCAATGTTGAATGGTTGAGTAATCAGCGATTGCAAACGAAGTTTATTGAATGGAATTTTAATAAGAAGAATTGGTTGTTGGGAGAACAACGAAAATTTCGTTTTAGTCTTTTTGATGGGGCTTCAAAAAAAGTTGATAATGCGAAGGTTACTTGCAGTATAACTGATTCTAAGGGTAATCAAGAAAATTTGGTGGTTGTTTCCAATATGGGTATTTTTAATGGTGTTTTTAGGCCTAAAGTTGGGGGAAATCACGTTTTAAAGGTGAAATTGAATTCACCCATCAACGGTGTAAATCAAAAGGAGTTTACCCAGATTTTTCAGATCGATACTATTTCTTTAGAATCTCAAACAATGAAGGCCAATCACCAGCTGTTGAAAGACATTTCTCAGAATTCAAAGGCTGCATTTTTTGGCGCAAATTCGAATGGTGTTGATTCAATATGTGACCAAATCAGGGTTAGGGAATTGTATAAACCCCGATTTGAAATTCTGAATAGCCGAGTATTTGCGAGAAATGAAATCCTATTTTTGTTGTTGATTGTTCTATTTTTTGGTGCCGAATGGTTCTTACGAAAATGGGAAGGGAAGATTTAAATCATAAACCAAAGGTAGTTGTTGGATTATCGGGTGGCGTAGATAGTTCTGTTGCCGCTTACATTCTTCAGCAACAAGGGTACGATGTCATTGGACTGTTCATGCGAAATTGGAACGATGCTACTGTGACACTTGAAGACGAATGTCCATGGATAGATGATTCTCGAGACGCGTTGATGGTAGCAGAGAAGCTAGGTATTCCATTTCAGGTCATAGATTTAAGTGATACCTACAAAGATAGAATTGTAGACTATATGTTCAATGAATATGAACAGGGTAGAACTCCCAATCCAGATGTATTATGCAATAGAGAAATTAAGTTCGATGTTTTTTTGAAGGCGGCCTTGGGGTTGGGCGCCGATTTTGTGGCTACTGGGCATTATGTTCGAAAAGATTCGTTTTCAAATCAACATGGACAAGAAGTTTTCAGGTTGTTGAGAGGGGTTGATCCCAATAAAGATCAAAGTTATTTTTTGTGCCAACTCAATCAATATCAGTTATCAAAAGCATTATTTCCAATTGGGGAATTGCTAAAGCCCAAAGTTCGTGAAATTGCACACGAGATAGAATTGTCAACAGCAGGCAAGAAGGATTCGCAAGGTTTATGTTTTATAGGTAAAGTGAGCCTTCCTGACTTTTTACAGCAGAAACTTTCTATTAAAAATGGTCAAGTTCTTGAAATAAGTTCATCTGATTCGGAGGTTCATAATTATTACCGATTTATAGAACAAAATGTCACCGCTGCTGCTGCTCTTTTGAGGTTTAATCCTTCAGCAGCAAACTCAAAAGTGGTAGGTGAACACAAAGGGGCACATTTTTACACTCGTGGGCAGCGAAAAGGACTTCAAATTGGCGGAAAGCCATTGCCATTATTTGTTTTGGCCACTGACGTGGATGAAAATATCATTTATGTAGGTCAAGGTGAAACACATGGAGCGATGTATTATCGTGGTTTGGGTGTAAAAGAGTCTGAAATTCAATGGATTAGGCCAGATTTAAAACTGGAATTTCTTCAGGATAAGAATATTGATGCCTTGAATTTTAATTTGAAATGCCAGATTCGATACAGGCAGACGGCTTTTGATTGTGCTTTGGTTGAGGCAATAGACGGAGGAGTGATTGTGGTTTTTAATGAACTCCAAAAGAATGTAACTCCGGGTCAGTTTGTGGCGGTTTATAACAACGATGAATTGATTTTCAGTGGCGTGATATCGCTATAGATTTTTGTTGCAATAGTCATGGTATTGTAAAGATTGTGTATTTAGGCATCGTTTCCATCAATTTTTGTGTCTTAAGTCTGCAAGGCTTGGCAATAAACCTTTGGTTTTTTCGTTGTTGTCGTGAAACGACAAACCAAGTTTGATTGTTATAAAGGAGACACAGTTAAAATGAAACACAAATACACAGGTATTTTTAAGGCGATAATAGCATTTTTGATGCTATTTTATTCGTCAAATGCAAAGGCGCAAATCAGTTCAACGGGAAAAGAATTTTACATGTCATTCATGGAGATGGAAACTCGAAATGGGGGTTATCCTGATACGTTGTTAATATTTGTAACTTCAGAAGAGGATACTAAAATCACGTTGGATAATCCAAGGTTAACAGGTTCAACTGTAAATTATAACATTCAAAAGAATAAGGTAAACAGAATTTCTGTTGATGTTAACTTCTATTATCCTATTGGTTCAGAATTTACCAATAGTGATGTAAACTCTAAAAAAGCCTTGAGAATTGTTGCTCAGAAGCCAGTGAATGTTTATTGCATGAATCTTGAGCTTAATCGTTCAGACGGAACCTTCATCATGCCTTACGAGTCAATCCCTGCTGCTCCTGAATATTTTGTGGTGAGCTTTCCACCGAATGCCCCTATTTCTGGGGGTAATTATGGTGAAAGTGAATTTGTCATTGTTTCAATGGATAACAACGTTAAAGTTGAAATTACTCCATCTGTGACTACAAAGGGCGGAAAAACCGCAGGAACTCCATTTACGGTTAGTTTAGGTCAAAAAGGAACTATGCTTCAGGTTCAAAGTCCCAAAAACGTAGGTACAAATAACACCAATCCAGCAACCTACTCATGGACAGGCACCGGTGCTAAGAATGGTGATTTGACGGGAACTAGAATCAGAGTTGTAGAAGGTTGTGGTAAAATAAATGTATTTTCAGGCACTAGAAGCTCTCACACACCCAGAGGAAACTGCGCATTTGGGGTCAATGGAAGAGATCATTTGTACACCCAGGTTCTACCAACGGTTGCTTTAGGTAAAGAGTACGTGTTAATGCCCTACGCCAATCAGAATGGGGGTTATGTATACAAAGTTATTGCGGCTTATGATTCTACTAAAGTGTTTATCAATGGAACCCTTTTTACAACTATCCCTAAAAAAGGAGATTGGATTTATCAAGATGTAACAAATACCAATACCACAAGAATAGTCACCGATAAACCTGCTTATTGTGCGCAATATATGAAAAATGGGGTGTGCAATGGTTGGTCTGGTAGTCAAGACGGTGATGCAGCTGTGTTTATTAGTCCTGATGTAAATCAAAGATTATTAAAAACCATTGTAGGTACTGCTACTACCTCAAATATGAGAAATCACTGGGTAAATATCCTAGTAGATAAATCAGCAACTACTGCGGTCAAGTTAAATGGAACTTTTGTTGCTTCCTCAACCTTCAAAAATACAAACGACGGAAAATACGCCTACGCACAAATCAAGGTAAATAACCCGAGTTCAAACGTTATTGAATGTGACAGTGGATGTATTGTAGTTGCATACGGTACCGGACCTTACGAAAGTTACACTTATTCTGCGGGTGCTTTGTTTGAAAACGTAGAGTACGACTATGACATAAAGCGAAACGGTAAATGTCCAAGTGAACCAGTAAAATTGGTGTCGAAAAACAAGAATAAGAGCATCAAAGGGGTTAAATGGAACTTTGGAGATGGATCTCCCGAGGAATGGGGCGATTCGGTGACTCATAAATTTTCCAAAATTGGTACATACTATGTATTGATGAAGGTGGTTGTTCCTAATGCTTGTAATAAAGATGATACCATCATTCGAAGTAAGATTATCAACGTATTGCCAGGCCCAGTATTTAGTTTTCCTGATACTACCACTCAATGTGCCAATACTCTAAATGTTCAGTTGAAGGTGCCATCATCTGCAAAATTCACCTATAAATGGCATGACAATTCTACAGCCAATACCTACACTGCCACCAAAGATGGTTATGCTTGGGTGAGGGTGCTTGATACTTCTACTAATTGTGCTGCATCTGATACAACCTATGTGCGAAGAGCCAATGTTATTTATGCTGGAATTAAATATGATACCTTGAATCAATGCTATAAACAGAACGTCTTCGACATGACCGATGGAACGAAGTACAACGATGATGGTTGGAAAGTTTCCTGGTGGTCTGCACAATATCAACATACAAAAGCAATTACCAAGAAAGATAGCGCGAAAGATTTTAAAATTTCTTTTGATTCACTGAGTACCAACAATCTCAGATACATTGTTCAATCAAGAAAAGGGTGCAGAGATACACTGGATACCACGCTCATTGTTCATCCATATCCTGTAGCAAAAATCAACTTCCCAGTAACCCACTTCTGCCAAAACGCTGTCGCAAATGTTATTGATAGCAGTAGCAGTCCTTTAGGCGTTGGAAGGTCTTTCTGGGATTTTGGGGATGGTTCAATAAAAGATACCACATCTGATAGATCAGGAAGACATGTCTTTAAATATGCCGATACTTTCAATATTCGACTCATTACGGAGACGCCGTATTTCTGCCACGACACCATTGACTCCTTATTTATAGTCTATCCCGTAGGTAAAACTGAAATTGGAAGTAAGATTATTGATCAATGTAAGAAAAGCAATAGTTTTGAGTTTTATGACAATACAACAATAGATCTCGGTTCATTCACTGACGAATGGCAGATTGCTGGCAAGTCTTACCCGAACCAGGGAACTCTAACTAATATCAAATTCTCAGATACAGGTACCCACAAAATTTTATTGATTACAGAATCAGACAAAGGTTGTCGAGATTCTGCGTTATCCACAGTCTTTGTTGCTCCAGAGCCTAAAGCGGTTTTGGTAGTGAATGATAGTTCTAATTGTTTCCAAGGTCATTTCTTTGATTTGGAATGTAAGAGCACTACAGCTCTAAATAGCCAACTTACATCTAGAAGTGATTGGAAATTCAGTGATGGTACGAGTAATTATGCTAAGGTAATTACCTCTAAAAAATTCAATACTGAAGGTAAATATTGGGCCAGATTGATTGCTACAACCGTTCACGGTTGTAAGGACTCTACTCAAATTAATTTAAATGTTTTCAAAGTGCCTGACGCTACAATAACTCCAAATAATGCTTTGGGTTGCTTAGTAGGTAACCGATTTAATTTCAAGAGCGCTAATACTTGGACCTCTGGTGGGAAACTTTTCCATGATTGGACCTTTGGAGATGGATCAAGTTCTTCTAATGACTCTTTCGTTAAAATATATGCGGCAATTGGAACATACAACGTAAAACACGTGGTAACTTCAAATCAAAGTTGCAAGGATTCAGCCGTTACAACCGTAACAGTAGTAAGTACACCTACAGCTAGTTTCACAGTGAATAAAGATACGGCTTGTTTTTATTCTCAAGATTTTGATTTTGTAGATAAAACCAATTTTAGTGGTACTTATACAGTTAAATGGGACTTTAACGATGGGAACACCGGAACTGGTTCTACCTATTTAAATAAAACATTTGCAACCGTAGGTAAATATCCTGTAAAAATGGTGGTGACGTCAAATCAAGGATGTAAAGATTCAGTAACCAAGGACGTTAGGATTTTTGCAGTACCTGTAGCCAAGTTTACAGTAAATGATGACGAGCAATGCGTTCAAGGTAACAGTTTCGTATTTACCAATACGTCCAATGAAAATGGCGCAACATCACCTGTTCTTTATGGATGGCAAATAGCAGGTGGTACAGGTACTCCCATTCAGGTTTTGCAAAAGAATATCCCAACTCAAACTTTGACAGATACTGGAGTGAAAGTGGTAACCTTGGGCGTGGCTTCCGCGGAAGGTTGTTTGAATACGCAATCATTGAATATTTATGTGGCTGAAACTCCACTTGTTTCAATAACTGGAAAAGACGCCTGCGCAAACGAAGAAATTCAATTTGGAAATGCGTTGCTGTTGAATAAAGGAACGCCATCTTTTAATTGGGATTTTGGCAATGGCTCTACTTCAACAAGTGCTAGTCCCAAATATACCTACAACACGGCCGGGGCATATTTAGTAAATCTTACAGTTACAAGTTCGTATGGTTGTGTAGGTAAAGCTACAGCTTATCCCGTAAATATTTACGTTAAACCGAAAGCAAGTTTTACGTCGGAGTATTTGTTAAGTAAAGGACTTGAAACTGATTGGAGGTTTGACTTTACAGGTTCAGGAGCAACTGATTTAGAATGGAAGTTCCAAGATGGGCAAGTAGATTATGGAGCTGGCCCAATCAATAAGACTTTTAGTGCAACGGGTGATTTTAAGGTGAGATTATTGGCTTCTACACCAGCTGGATGTAAAGATAGTGCTTCGGCTATGATTTTCTTAAAGCCAGAATTGTTGATGTGGCTACCCACGGCATTCAGTCCAAATATAGACGGGTTAAACGAAGGATTTGGCCCTTATACCACCTTTGGATTGGAGAGGTATGAGTTGATGATTTTTGATCGATGGGGAAATATTATGTGGAGGACGACAAATCCAGAGGAAAAATGGTTGGGATATGATAATGACGGCGTAAAAGTACCTGAGGGTGTTTATGGGTACTCTATGGTGTTTAGATATGTAGATAATCAATTATATACGTATAAAGGAACCATTACACTGTTGAATTAGAAAGTAAATTTGGTTAACAATAAAAAGGGCCGTCGTGAGACGGCCCTTTTTATTGTTGGGCATGTAAATAATCAGATGATTAACCCAAGTAACTTTTCAGAATTTTACTTTTGCTTGATTTTCTCAAACGACGTAATGCCTTTTCCTTGATTTGACGAACTCTTTCACGAGTAAGACCTACCTTGTCTGAAATATCTTCTAAGGTATGAGCAGCATTGCCGTCAAGACCAAAATAATACTTCAAAACATCGCGTTCTTTGTCGCTAAGAGTTGAAATAACCCTGTTGATTTCATTTTGCAATGATTCATTCAAAAGGGGCATGTCAGGATTGGGTTCATCGTTGTTGTCTAGAACACCAAGCAGTGTGTTGTCTTCGCCTTCGGCCAATGGAGCATCAATGCTAAGGTGTCTTCCTGAAGAACGCAAGGCGTTTTCTACTTCAGTAATTGGAATTTCTAGGGAATCAGCAATTTCTTGTGGAGTTGGCTCTCTTTCTAGTTCTTGTTCCAAACGGGCAGCAGCCTGTGTAATACGACCTAAGCTTCCTACCTTGTTGAGAGGAAGTCTTACAATACGGCTCTGATCTGCTAAAGCTTGTAGAATGGATTGTCTGATCCACCAAACCGCATAAGAAATAAATTTGAATCCGCGGGTTTCATCAAAACGTTTTGCCGCTTTAATTAACCCCATGTTCCCCTCATTAATGAGGTCACCCAAGGTGAGTCCTTGGTTTTGGTACTGTTTTGAAACAGATACCACAAATCTTAGGTTGGCGTTAACCAGTTTTTCCAATGCTGCTTGGTCTCCTTCTCTGATGCGTTGTGCTAGTTGAACTTCTTCTTGTGCGTCAATCATTGGCACTTTTGAGATTTCGTTCAAGTACTTGTCGAGGGACTTGTTTTCGCGGTTGGTAAACTGTTTTGAAATTTTTAACTGCCTCATGTATAAAATACGATAAAATTAGCCGTGCAAAATTACAATTTTTGCAACTAAAAAACCCATAAAATAATCACTTGTTTTAAGATAATGCCTGATAAGCGATAAAAGCGCTTAAATATGCGATGAAACCATACAAAAAGAATAAAATGATAGACCATTTCCAGGTGCCAGTTTCTTTATTCAGCACAGCTACAGTGCTTACGCATTGAAGTGCGAAAGCATAAAACAAAATCAAACTTACAGCATATGCTGGAGTGTATTGTTCGAGACCCGTGGCTGGATTGATTTGTGCTTGCATTTTTTGTCTAATTCCTACCACATCTTCTTCCTCATTTGACTGGAAAAGGGTGCTCATGGTTCCAACAAAAACCTCGCGGGCCGCAAAAGATGAAATCAAAGCGATGCCTGTTTTCCAATCGTAACCTAGTGGTTCAATTGCAGGTTCTATGAATTTGCCTAAATGTCCTGCATAACTGGCTTCTAACTTTAATGAATTTTTGATTTGAAGGCTGTCAGGATTTCCTGAGAGTGTTTCAATTTCAGCTAGATTTTCAGCATTTTTCATGGCAGTTTGCGGTCCGTAGTTAGATAAAAACCATAAAATCATGCTGATGATGATGATAACTTTCCCAGCTTCCCTTAAAAATGATTTACACTTGATCCAAGCATTGTTAAATACCGTTTGTAAACGAGGCGCTTGGTAGGTAGGAAGTTCAAGTACGAATTCTGAAATTTCTTTATTTTTAAGAGAGAACTTAAGAACAAATGCCATAATGATGGCAACGAAAATACCCGCAAAATAAGCAGATGTCATTAGAACGGTTTGTGCGTGTATTGGTCCCCAAAAAACACCCACAGGCACAACCAGAGAAATTAACAGTACGTAAACAGGCAATCGGGCGCTGCAACTCATGAGAGGAACAATCAACATGGTGACCAATCTTTCGGTCTTGTTTCGAATGTTTCTGGTTGCCATGATAGATGGAATAGCACAAGCAAAACCACCCACTAATGGAATGATAGATCTACCATTCAACCCCAATTTACGCATGATTCTGTCAGTTAAAAAGCTGGCTCGAACCATGTATCCGCTGTCTTCTAGGACGCCTATGAGGAAAAAAAGGATGAAAATTTGAGGAACAAAAATGATGACGCCTTCGAGTCCGCTTATAATTCCGTTACTAACAAAATTGCCCAATGTTGTTGCAGACGGGAGCCATAATTCTACTTGAGATCTAAGGCTGGAAAAGGCCCATTCAATGCCTTGCATAGGAAATTCTGCGAGCATAAATACACTTTGAAACAATGCCAACATGACCAGAACAAATGCTATAATCCCCGTTACGGGATGGGTCAAAATTTTGTCTATTTTGAGAGTATTGACCTTGCTAAATTTTGTTTTTCGCTTTACAACCTTTCGAATAACTGCATCAATTTGATTGTATCTAAGCAGAGTTTCTGCAGAAATTCCTTCTGGTTGGTTTCCCGTGATAGATTGCTTTAATCTAATTTCAAAGTTGGGGGTGTCTTGAATTTTTCGTCCAACCTTTGGTTCTAATTGCAAAATTGGCGATAAGTCTTTGTCTTTTCGTGGATTTATTACTGCAATGGGTATGCCCAATCCTTCCGAAAGCTGATTGACATCAATCTGTATATTTCTGCGAATGGCTGTGTCATGCATGGTGAGAATTCCAGCCGTTGGAATTCCCAATTCTGCCACTTGAGAAAGTAACAATAAGTTTCTTCGAAGATTGGACGCATCAAGAACTATGAAAAGTGCTTCAGGAGCTTGAGTGCCAATGCCTAAAAGGTTTTTTACAACTACCTTTTCGTAGTCAGTATTGGTGAAAAGACTATATATTCCCGGTAAATCTACAAGCGTAATTTGAGTGTTCTGTAGTTTTCCTTCAAAAGAATCAACCGTTGTACCCGGTAAATTGCTGGTTTTTTGAGAAAGACCCGTGAGTCTATTGAATAGGGTGGACTTACCGCAATTCGGATTACCGATAAGAGCAATTCTATTCCACTTCATGCGGATTTTAGTTTGCGCGTTTAACCATGATTTGAGCGGCTTCTACCAATCTTAATCCTAAGATGTAGGAGTCAATGCGATAAGCAACTGGATCTCCACCAGGTGCTGTATAGAGCTTCTCAATTTCGGTTCCAGGGATACAGCCCATTTCAGACAATTTCTGATGCAAACTTCCTTCGATCAACGACTCTATTTCGTAGGTGCTTTCAAGTTCAATTTCTGCCGCGTTTCTGCTCATCTTTCTACAAATTTAGAATGATTTTAAATAACTACCAAGACTTTGTACAAAGTTCTTAGAATCATTCTACATTTTGTATGACTTTTATCAGTTTATAGCGGTCTTTGGTGCTCGATTTGACGATGTCTTTTTCTGAAGGATATTCATTCAGTAATGATTCCCACTCTTTGGAAGTAGCTTTTTTGATCATGCGTTTGAATAAAAGTGAGTTTTTTACTGCGTCTGAATTCCAAAGTTTTTGTATAAACTGAGTGTTTTCCATGCCTGAAGTTTCATCGGCAAACGGAATGGCACGGTCAATTGTCTTGTACTTATATTCGTTGTTCAAGTTGCTCTCTAAAACGGCTAGCATCAAATCTAGTTTTTTCTGAGGATTGATTAATCTTGAGAATTGAACAAGACACAAATCACGACGTACTTTTTCGTGAAGGTCTGATTTTTTGACAGAGCTTAACGTGAACTGATACAACAACTCATTGTTGGCCAATGATTTTTCTTTGTTCAAATCGTAAAATACTCGAGCATACAAAACGGTTAAATGTGAGTTTCCGTTTTTTGCTGCATTTTCGATGTCTTCTATGCCCTTTTGGGGATTGGTGTAATAAGCGAAAACGACATCCATTTTGCTCTCCATCTCAGCAGGAACATAGTTGTAAAACTGAAGCTTTGATTTTGCGCTAATATTTGGATTTTCGTAATAGAACTTAACCCAATCCATGAATTTTTGTTGTGTAGTTTCATTGGCTGGAAATAAATCTGCCATTGTAATTTTTTCTTCAACAGTTTCTTCAGGTTTGAATATAAAATCATTGGCCAAGGGTAACCATATTTTACTGATGTTGCTGTCTAAAAGTCCATTCAAAGTTTCATCAAGGTATCTTTCTTGGGTTTTCATTTTTAGCGATGACCAATCGGGACTTTTTGAAAGATTCACACCATATTGAACATAGCTCTTCAACCAATCAACATAAAGTTGGTTTTTTACAACATGCGAAGCGTTCAATTCTTGGGCAAATTTCAAGTTTTGATAATTGGTTTCAATTTCTTCAGGTTCAATGTCAGTGAAATTATCCCTAATGAAACTTTTACCTTTAAAAATGAGTGCATTGGAATAAAAAGGGTCAACAATATACTGTACCAATGTCTCATTAGGGAAATTGATTTCATTCAATTCCTTGTAAACGCTGGTCAAAATGGTGGTATCAATTTTTCTGCCTTTATCAGTGCGAGCAATGATTTTCAATCTCAAATACTTAGACTTTCCATAACTCAATTGGGTAGGTTCTCCTTGATCTGTGGAGTTAATAATATTCAGTGTGGATGATCCAGTGCTGTTGTCTAAAGTTACATACAGGTCAGGTTGCCCCTTTGAAAAATACCAAGTATTGAAGAAATGATCCATATTGGTGCCAGTCACAGTTTCAACACATTTTTTCCAATCATAAACATTGGCATTCTTATAAGCGTGGCTACTTAGATATAATTTCATCGATGCTTGAAATGCATCATTACCAATCAAGTTTCTCAAACGATGCAAAATACCAGCTCCTTTGTTGTATCTAATGTCGTCAAATTGGTTGTCTATGAGTGCGAAGTGGTGGTTGACCAATGCATTTTTGTTGGATGATTCAGGATCAATATCTAGATTTTCAACCATCCAAGCATCAGCATTCTCTTTGCCGTATTTGTACTCTCTCCATAGATATTCAGAATAATTAGCGAAGCTCTCATTCAGAGTCAGGTGAGCCCAACTTTCGCAAGTAACATAATCTCCAAACCAGTGATGAAACAATTCATGAGCAACGTAGTCTTCCATGTTGTTGTCTGGGTCCTGCAAACGTTCGTTGTGGATGACTGCGGTGGTATTTTCCATGGCTCCACTCACAAAATCACGTGCCACAATTTGATCGTATTTCGCCCACATAAAAGGAACACCTGTGTAGGAGCTGAAGAATTCAATCATTTCTGGCGTATTTCCAAATACAGCTTTTGCATCAGAGGCGTATGTTTCTTCCACGAAATACTGAACGGGTATTTCTTTGTCAAATTTAACTGAACGGTCTTTCACGGCCTTCCAGTCTCCAATGGCCAACATGGTTAGGTAGACTGAATGAGGTTGGTTCATTTCCCAAACATCAGTTTTTATGGGTTTCACAGGTGCGCCAGCGTTCGCTGGGAATTTCTCGGTTTCTGAGGATATTCTTACGCCGTTACTAATGCAGGTCAGATGAGCTGGATATTTAACTTTTATCTTATGGGTGTGTTTTTGGTTGGGGACGTCAATCGTAGGAAACCAACAAGAATTGGCTTGAGGTTCGCCCTGAGTCCACATTTGCATAGGACTTACAGGGTCTTTTCCGTCAGTATTTACAAAATAAGCTCCTTTATCGCTTTTGATTGCGGTTCCCGTGGTTTGGTCTAATTGGAATACTTTTCTATCAGGATTTGCTTGGTAATCAATGCTGATTAGAACTTTCTGATTGGCGGTGTATTTCTCTTTGAATTTTATGACTAAATGCAACGAATCGTTGTAAGTGTAGTTCAGTTTTTCAGGCGCAGGACCGCTGGAAGTACCGTTTTGATTGGATAAGCGAACATCAAAAATATCCATCTTTTTGGCATCCAATACCACACTATCTTGCAGATAGTAATAAGGTTGTAATGTTAGTGTTGCAGTACCGTTGATAGTATGTTTGTCAAAGTCAACGGAGATATCCAAATCTGTATGGTTTAAAACCCAAGGTTTGTCTGCAGGAGCTTGATAGGGAAGGTCTTTTCCCCCTGCGTGTAAAATGTTGTTGAGAATTTCACCTACTTCCTGACGAGTAAAAATTTGTTTTTCACCGTCAACCACGGTTTTGGGTCCTCCGCAAGCCACAAATAGTGCAGCTAATGCGAAGGTGAGTATGTGAGTTTTTTTCATGCTAAGATTTGAAAATTTCCCAAGCTTTTTCGGCCTGGATTTGTAACATTTGTTTTCCGTTCAACGCAAAAATGCCGTTTTTTTTGCACTGTTGAATGAATAAAGTTTCTTCGGGGTTGTAAATCAAATCAATAAGAGAACAAGAAGCATCAAATTTTGCAACTTGAACCGAAGGTATTTCATTGGTTTTCGGGTACATTCCCACTGGGGTGCAATTGACAATGAGGGTTTCAGAGTAAGAGGATTCAGAAAGAGTCAAACCCATACTCCTACTAACGAAAGAAAAGGGTATTTCGTGTGTTTTAAGAACAGCAGCTACGGCTTTTGAAGACCCTCCTGTTCCAATAATCACGGCTTTTTGGGGTTTCTTAGGAAGGTCATTCAATGTAGCTTCAAAACCAAAGTAATCAGTGTTGAATCCATGCAGTTCAACTGTATTGTTTCTGATGATTTTTACGGTATTTACGGCGCCAATAGATTGAGCCTCTGGCGATACTGTGGTAAGTAATGCCAGTATGTCTTGTTTGAAGGGTATGGTTACATTGAAGCCCATCAAGGTTGGATTCGAAGAAATTAATTCAGCCAGTCCTTGCACTGAGTGCAGGGGGAAAAGGTGGTATTGGGCGTGAGAATATCCTTCGGAAGCAAAAAAATCTGAAAAAATTTGGGGCGAACGGGAGTGTTCAACAGGATTTCCAATGAGTCCAAGCGAAAAATGCTGCTCTTTGGAAAGGGGCATGGTTAATTTTTAAATTTAGATTTAACTGCCTGCAAAATCATGGGCAATACGGAGATTCCGATGATGCCAAAAACCACCGTTTCGAAGTTGTCTTTGACCCAAGGATGATTACCGAGCGCATATCCCAAAGAAGTGATAGAGGTAACCCAGAGAACGGCACCGGCGATGCAATAGGTGAGAAATTTACCGTAGGTCATGGAGCCCATACCGGCGGCAAACGGGGCGAAGGTTCTTACAATGGGAACAAAACGGGCCATGATGAGGGTATAACCACCGTGTTTGGCGTAAAATTCTTCGGTTTGAGTGAGGTATTCGCGTTTCAGAAGTTTCCAATTGAGGTCAAAGACTCGGGTTCCGAATCTGGAGCCGATGAAATAGTTGGTATTATCTCCTAAAAGTGCTGCGGCGATTAGTAGAGGAATGAGTACAAAAATGTTCAACGTATTGTCAAGTGCAGCAATGGATCCGGCGGCAAACAGGAGGGAGTCACCGGGTAAAAGGGGCATAACCACGAGGCCAGTTTCGGTGAACACGATGGCAAAGAGAATGAGGTAGGTTAAGTTTTTGTAGGTGCCCACTAAATAAGTGAGTTTTTCGTCAAGGTGCAGCAGCCAATCGCTGAAGAAGTCTATGATGCTTAAAACAGTCATAGGGCAAAGTTCAGTGATTTAGTTGAAATCACCTTATATTCGCGGTGTATGATGCGAAAATTCTTGTTGACGGTGGCTTGTTTTTTGGTGATTGGAACCATAGTTTCTTGCGGTACACCTAGACCGCGCACCCAAAAGAAGGGTGGGTGTAATTGCGGATTTTGAACTATCTTTGCGGTTCAAAATTCGGAACATGTCTACAGCATCAACATATATTCCTTACAAAGTAAAAGATATCACACTCGCTGAGTGGGGTAGAAAAGAAATCAAATTGGCCGAAGCCGAAATGCCTGGATTGATGGCATTGCGCGAAGAATTCGGTGCATCAAAACCATTGGCTGGAGCCCGCATAGCTGGCTGCTTACACATGACCATTCAAACTGCCGTGTTGATTGAAACTTTGGCCGAATTGGGTGCTGATGTGACTTGGAGTTCATGCAACATTTTCTCTACACAAGACCACGCTGCTGCTGCAATTGCTGCTGCTGGTATTCCTGTTTATGCTTGGAAAGGCATGACCGAAGAGGAATTTGACTGGTGCATTGAACAAACTTTATTTTTCGGTGAAGATCGTCAGCCTTTGAATATGATTTTGGATGACGGAGGTGACCTAACCAACATGTGTTTAGATCGCTATCCTGAATTGGTAGCTGGTATTCGCGGAATTTCAGAAGAAACTACTACTGGAGTTCACCGTTTGTATGAGCGCATGGTTAAAGGTACTTTGCCTTTGCCAGCAATCAACATCAATGACTCTGTAACTAAGAGTAAATTTGACAACAAATACGGTTGCAAAGAGAGTTTGGTTGACGCCATCCGTCGTGCAACTGATACCATGATGGCAGGTAAAGTTGCCGTTGTTTGTGGATACGGTGACGTGGGTAAAGGTTCAGCTGAAAGTTTACGCGGAGCGGGTGCTCGTGTAATTGTTACTGAAGTAGATCCAATTTGCGCACTTCAAGCAGCTATGGATGGTTTCCAAGTATTGCGCCTCGAAACAGCCATTCCTTTGGTTGATATTGTTGTTACAGCAACTGGTAACTGCAACATCGTTGCTGAGAAACACTTCAAAGCCATGAAAGATAAAACCATCGTGTGTAACATTGGTCACTTCGACAATGAGATTGATATGGCATGGTTGAACAAAAATTACGGTTCAGCAAAATACACCGTGAAGCCTCAAGTTGATATTTTCAATGTTGACGGACATGAAGTGATTGTTTTAGCTGAAGGACGTTTGGTGAACTTGGGTTGTGCTATGGGACACCCTAGTTTTGTGATGAGTAATAGCTTCACAAACCAAACTCTTGCTCAAATGGAACTTTGGATGAACCACGGTAAATATAAAAACGAAGTTTATGTATTGCCTAAGCACCTTGATGAGAAAGTGGCAAAATTGCACTTGGCTAAGATTGGTGTTGAATTGACTGAATTAACTACTGAGCAAGCTGAATACATTGGTGTGTCTCAGAGTGGTCCATTTAAGCGCGACGAATACCGTTACTAATAGGTTTTATTCGATGCGGTATGCATCGGTTGAAAGACCAGAAAAATACCGTTGATTCAGTTTTTCCTGTTTCAATGGATAAGCAAACGAAGCCCCTCGGAATTCATTTTTTCCCAGGGGCTTTTTGTTGGATATCAATTCTAGTATGGTTGAACTATCTGCCAAACAAAAAGTGATGGGTTTTTCGCGGTTAAGGTACGTGCTGTAAATCAATGTTTCATAGGGAATGGCCCATGAGACTCCGTATGTGTTAGGGTCGAATCTCTGGTTATGGGCCATGACTTTGGTACTTTGCTCATAAGCGACCATACTTTTTTTCAATTCTGATTGCCTGTTTAGGTGGAATTTTGAATGTTTTACTATGTAAAAACATCCCCAGATAAAAGAAAATAATAGAAGGGTTTTTAACAGATGATTTTTTTCTGAAAGAAGCAGCGGGAACGACAGAATTAACCACAATGGAGCATAGCTTTTCTGCATCATCATGTCTGAATCACCGTCTTGATATAGGTAGGTGATGAAAAAGGCAGTTAAAATTGAGGAGACTAAGTAAAGCCAACGCTGTCTTCCTGAAAATGCGACCAATCCACCTAAAAAAACGACGAGGTAAGGCAACGCCCAACCCCCCAAAAGCGAGGTATAAAAGTAATGCCAACCCCAGCTATTGAATACATTGGAGATATTCAGAAGGTTAGATAAGATTTGATTTTCATATCCTGAAGTAGGTATCAAAAGCAACTTCAAAACAACGCTTAAGGAGATGGCTATTAAGTGAAAGTTAATCTGTTTTTGAAACAGAGAAGCCGCTAGTAAAGCGGGTAAAATACCCGGATGGGCGAGGTAGGCAAGGATTGCCCAAAGGAAGATCATGGACTTTCTGGTTTCCATGGCAAAAAGTCCCCCGAAAATTAAAGCAAGAATCATTTCGGCGGTGCCTAGAAATTGAAATTCGGGGCCCGTGACCAAGAAAATACCCATGAAATAGAAGCACCAATGAGTATTTTTTAATTGAAAGGTGGAGTACCAAGTTGCAGCAAAGGCCCAGAGCAATGGGGTTAATGATAGTATCATTGCAACCGCGTGAATGGGCAAATGCAAAAGTACTCCTAATTGCGCGGGTAGAAGATTCAGAAATTGAGTATAACGAAAGTGTTCTACTGCTGGAAACCCATTGAGTACATTGAATAAGGTGAAGGCACTGTCAGCGTAAAGGGTTCTTTCCCAAGCAAATAGTGTGGCGAGTAAAAACAGCGAAAGCCAAACGCTGACGTTAAACTTCCACGAGGTCATTTTTCTCAATGTAAAGATTGTCAATGATGAACTCTTGGCGCTCTGGGGTGTTTTTACCCATGTAGTACTTTAAGAGTTTTTCAATGTTCGCATCTTCTTTGAGAATGACAGGCTCCAGCCTAATGTCGTTACCAATGAACTTTCCAAACTCATCGGGAGAAATCTCTCCCAGACCTTTGAATCGGGTGATTTCAGGTTTTGGCCCGAGTTTTTTAATGGCATCTTGTCTTTCCTTGTCTGAGAAACAATAGATGGTTTCTTTCTTGTTTCGCACCCGGAAAAGGGGAGTTTGCAAAATGTACAGGTGTCCATTTCTTACCAAATCAGGGAAAAACTGCAAAAAGAAAGTCATCATCAAAAGTCTGATGTGCATTCCGTCGACGTCAGCATCTGTAGCAATTACTATGTTATTGTAGCGAAGATTTTCGAGCGATTCTTCGATGTCTAATGCGTGTTGAAGCAGGTTGAATTCTTCGTTTTCGTATACAATCTTTTTCTTAAGTCCGTAGCAATTCAAAGGTTTACCTCTGAGTGAAAAGACGGCTTGGAGGTCGGGATTTCTGCTTTTGGTGATGCTTCCACTCGCTGAATCTCCCTCGGTAATGAATAGAGTAGATTCATAGCGTTCTTCCTTTTTGTGATCTGGCAAATGTGTGCGACAATCGCGCAGTTTTTTATTGTGCAAATTGGCGCGTTTGGCTCTTTCCTTGGCCAATTTTTGCACACCTGCCATGTCTTTCCTTTCTCTTTCGTTTTGAAGGATTTTCTTGATTAGGGCATCTGCGGTTGCGGGATTTTTATGGAGGTAATCATCGAGTTGCTTTTTCACAAACTCAAATACAGCAGATTTGAGTGATTGTCCACCGGGTTCCATTTCCTGACTACCCAATTTGGTTTTGGTTTGACTCTCGAATACGGGTTCAACTACTCTCAAGCTGACTGCTGCGGTGATTGAACTTCGGATATCAGCGGCGTCGTAATCTTTTTTATAGAATTCACGGATGGTTCTCACATAAGCTTCTCTAAAAGCTTGAAGGTGGGTTCCCCCTTGTGTGGTATACTGCCCGTTCACAAAAGAATAATATTCCTCACCGTAGGCTTCGGTATGCGTCATGGCAATTTCGAAGTCTTCGGCTTTTAGATGAATGACAGGATATAATGCACTTTCGGGTGGAACTTTTGTTTCAAGAAGGTCTAAAAGTCCTCTGCGAGAAGCAAAATTTTCACCGTTGTATTTTATGGTTAATTGACTGTTGAGGTAGGTGTAGTTTTTAACCTGCTCTCTGATAAAATCTTGAATGAATCGGTAGTTTTTGAAGATGGTATTGTCAGGTTCAAAAACCAAAAGTGTTCCGTTAGGTTGTTCGGTGGATTCTTCGGGATGGTCGCCTGTTAATTCGCCTCGGTTGAATTCGGCGCGTTTTGATTTGCCGTCTCTAAAACTCTGCACCAAGAAATAGCTGCTCAGGGCATTCACCGCTTTCAAACCTACACCGTTTAGTCCTACTGATTTTTGGAAGGCGCGGCTATCGTATTTACCACCGGTATTGATTTTGGAAACAACATCTACTACTTTTCCTAAAGGAATTCCTCGTCCAAAGTCGCGCACGGTCACTTTTTCATCGGTGATAGTCACTTCAATGCGTTTGCCATTACCCATGACGTGTTCGTCAATGGAGTTGTCGATGACCTCCTTGATGAGGACGTAAATACCGTCATCGGGCGATTTTCCGTCGCCCAATTTACCAATGTACATACCGGGTCTCAGTCGGATATGCTCTTTCCAATCTAGACTTCGAATTTCGTTTTCGGTATATTGTGGTTGCAGTTGGTCGCTCATTGTAGCAAGTTTAACTCAATAATTGCAAATGCTGTTCGCAAGTTTTTCACAACTGGCTTTCGATTGCCTATTTTCGCGGTATGAAAAGGTTTCAGCGATTGTTTTTTTTCGGGGGATTGTTCATCTTCTTAGGATTTTTAGGGTCTTGCCAATCTGAAATTGACCGTGACCTAAAAGCGGTGAATGAATTAAAAGCATACCTGCCGGAAGATGTAAATAAATTAAATATTGACAGTTTGCCCCGCAATGCAGATTCTATTTTAGAAGCATTTGTAAAAAAATATCCCAAGCATGCAGAAAGCGAATTTTTGTGTTTTCAATTGGTAAATATTACTGGTAAGCGCGGCGAAACCGAAAAATTAAAATCGGCGCAATGGGCTGATTATTATTTGAAAAATTATACTTCTAACAAGGCCCGCAGATTAGACATGGCAATGTATGCTGCTTATTATTTTGAAAAATTTGGAGTTTATGACGATGCCTTAAGATTGTACGAAATGATTCGTGACAGTTTTCCAGACAACCCGCTCAGTCAAGGTGCTGCTGAATCGGCCAAAATGATTCGCAGCGGATTGGTAACTCCTGAGCAGCAACTTGAAGCGCTTCTAAAGAAACAAGGTGACAGCACCGTAGGTAAATAAGATGAAAGTTTTAGTCACAGGAGCTACGGGTTTCATTGGAAGTCACGTGGTTCAACAATTGAAGCGATCAGGCCATGAATTGGTTTTATGTCACCGTGAAGGCAAGTCTAATTGGACTTTGTTTGATTCTGTGGCTCGAATATATAGTAGCGCAGCATCTGGAACAAGTGACTCTATTCACGATCAGGGTATGTTGCGTTTGAAAAGTCATTTGTCGGAATTCGCAGAGAGGCTGACGCCTTATGAATTTACCGATTCAGATTTGTTTTTAAATGGGAGTTTCGAAAAGGTATCGGTAGACTTGATTGATTACGATGAAGTTTTAGAGGCGGTAAATTCTGCCCCTTATGATGCGGTGGTGCATTGTGCGGCTATCATTTCTTTTCATCCAAAAGACAGGGAAAAGATGCTTCGCGACAACGTGGAGGGCGCTCGAAACTTGGTGAATGCGTGTTTAAAAGCTGGGGTGAAAAGATTCCTGCATGTCAGTTCTATAGCAGCCTTAGGCAGGCCAACTGAAGACGGTCCTATAACGCTAAATACTCCTTGGGAAGAATCGCCCTATAACACAGACTACGCGCTGAGTAAATATTATGCAGAATTGGAAGTTTGGAGAGGGAAGGAGGAAGGTCTAGAAGTCAGCGTTTTTTATCCAGGAGTGGTGTTGGGACAATGCGATGGGCACACTAGTTCCAAGCAAGTAATAGACGTGGTTAAGAACGGCAATCCATTTTATCCGGTGGGTTCCAATGGATTTGTTTTTGTGGAAGATCTGGCAAAAAAGATCACTAATGAATTGCAATCACCAAGTTCTGAGAATCGATTTTTGTGCGTTTCGCACAATCTAACTTTTGAAAATTTAATATCTTCTGTAGCACTAGCCTACGGATATAAACCGGCAAAATGGCCTTTAAAGGGCCTAGTCTACCAGATGGTTTTTGCTTTTGCCAAATTCTGTGAATTATTCAGCATCAAGATTCCGATCACAACGGAGTTGATGAGAAGCACGAGCAAGAATTCGGTTTATGAAGATTGATTGTCAGTGATCGGTATTCGGTGATCAGTGATCGGTGGTCAGCTGTCGGCTGTCGGCTGTCGGCTGGCGGCTTCGCCGGAGACTATGGGACTTACGCTTCGCGCAGCGGCTGAGAGCTGAGGGCTGAGAGCTGAGTGCTGAGAGCTGAGAGCTGAGTGCTGAGGGCTGTCGGCTGAGAGCTGAGAGCTGATGGCTGTCAGCTGACGGCTGATAGCTGATAGCTGGTCACCTAGTAATGGGCGAATACGGACTTACATAAGTACTCTTTTTTGCGGGTTTCTTTTTGAAATCGCCGCGTTTCCAAGCCTCGAAGAATTGCATCCAGGCTGTAGGACTTAAGTATTTTTGTGGGGGAATCTGGTTATAGTAATAGAGTTGCTCGGCGCGATTGCGGGCCAACAGGGCTTGAGATTGTGCGGCATCGGCGGGTCTAAGTCGCAGTTCTTCTTTTATGGCTTCGTTTTCGAGGTTTTTGCGGGCCCTTTCTAGGGGATCATCGGGGATGTCGCGTGAAACGAATTCATGGTTAAAGAGGGATTTTAGCGGCAGGGCTTTAATGAAAATGGCAGAAAGATGTATTGTGTCTTGGGTCATCAATTTGACCACTGAGTAGCGATTGCTAGTGAGGGTGTCTGGTATGACGTGAGATGAACTTACTTTTTCAACTTGCACGAAATATACGGTGTCACCGCGACGCACAACTACATCGAAGAATCCATTTTCATCGGAGTAGCCGATAAGTCCTCGTCTGTTGCTTTTGATGCTTACCAAAGGAATGGGTTTTAAGCTATCCGAAGTTAAAACGAGACCTGTGAATAGAATGTATGGATTGTTGTTTTGAGGTTTGCGTTGAGCAAAAAGTGAATTGCTCAAAAAAAGGAATGCAGCGAGAACGAATGTCCCCCGAAAAACCCCGAAACTCATAAATGCGAATATACTGAATTATTGGCTCAGGGCAGCAGCCAACCTACGAGGATGGAGAATAAAACGACCAAAGGTGTAGAGATTTTCTTTGAGTAGAGCATGATTACGGTGGCTGTGAGAACAAAAAGGTGGGTAGAAATTTTCGAAGAAGCTAAGTTTTGAATATTTATCAAGAGTTGTTCGCACAAAATGAGAGAAGCCGCTAAGATGAAGCCAACGGATACAGCAAAAATACCAGGTATTGAGCGTTGGAGACCTGAGAAATCTTGAAGGATGGTCCAGATAGGGTAAGCAAACAACACAAGGAGAATTCCTGGGAGAAACACGGCAATTAGTCCTATAAGTCCGCCTAAAATTTGGCCAGATTCTTGGTAGCCTGCATTGCGCATTGCTATGGAGTTGGTGTAAACAGCAAGATTGAAATTAGGGCCAGGTGCCGCTTGTATTGCGCCGATGCCGGTATTCAGTTCATCGAGCGACAGGCGTTTTTTATGATGCACGTATTGTTCCATCGTCATTGCTGCAAGAACATTCCCACCCCCAAAAGAAAGGGCGCCCATTCTATAGGTGTTTTCAAAATAAACTACAGGTTGAAGCCATTTTGATTGAGTTTTGTATTTGCTTAGGAATAAACCACCAGCCCCTACCAGCGTAAAAATGATGAAAAAGGCGGTAAGATTTCGCCATTTTATTTCCGATTTTGGCAGAACTGTTTTTGGACCTGAGTAATTTCCAAACTTGGCGCTAATCAATGCTGCCAATACAACACCGATGGGAAAAATCAATGGAGTGTGAATGGCAAAGCCTAATATTCCTGATACAATCAAGATTCCCCAGTTTAATGGGTTTTTCTCCATCCATTGACTCATGCTCAAAAAACCATAAACCATGAATCCAACTACAGTAGCAGAAATGTATTGCAGTTGATGAGCACCTAAAAACTTAGGAGATAAAGCCAATAAGAGCATCAATGTAGCCCCATGAAGCGCCCAAAAAAGTACCGTTAACATTGCGAGTCGAGGACCTCCAAGTTTTAAACCAATTGTAGTTATGGTTTGAGTGGTTGTAGGGCCAGGCAACAAATTGCAGAAAGCAGTGATTTCAATCAGATCTTCTTGGGTGATGAAGCCTTTGCGCTCAATTAATCGTTTTTTAAAATGCGGTAAGTGCATTTGTGGACCACCAAAAGCAGTCAAACCGAGCCACAAAACGGTCTTTAAAAACTGAAATTGCTTGCCTTTTTGTATGTTTGTGGACTCATGCATAATTACGACACTAAATTAGGCCAAAAATCGAGAACCCCTCTGTTGTTATTGGGTTTTTTGTCATTTATTTTGACAGTTGGATTTGTATCGTGCATTGGAAATGGAAGTTCGAGTGATGATTCGAAAACAGAAGTGCGGAAAGCTATGCAAATTAAATTGGATTCCGCTTGGGGTCAACTGAATGATATACGCGGTCATTTTCATTTTGAAATTGATGAGTTTGAAGAGCGAAAGACCGAAATGGCGGCACAAAGAATCAGGGCAAATTTTATCGCCGGTGACGCTCTAACCGAAGACGATAAACTTCAGTTTAATATGTACAATGAGACATTTAGACTTTACAAAACTGCTGCAAATCAATATAAAAATGCGGTTTTAATGGCTGAAAATGCGTTTTACAACTTAAAAGGACTCGAAACGCGTGTCAAGAAGGGTGATTTCGATGACGATTTAGCAGGTTTTAAAGAAGAAATGTCGGGCTTGCAAGAAGACTTAGATGAGTGTGAACTGAAAACCATAGAAATTACAGAACGACTTGACACGGTTGAGCCGTCATATCAAAGAGTGAGCGAGCACGTGAATCAATTGCTTGATAGATTGGTTCCAGAGAAACAATAAGTTTCTTTCAATCGCTCAAAAACAATGTCGATAGCCTCTTCTGATGGATGTGCTTGATCTTGTTTGTAGAATTTTAAATCTCTGAGTTCTTCAGAAACAATTTCATAACTGGGGAAATACTCTGCTTTGTTATACGGTTCTTGCAGAAATTCATGAAGTGCAGCACGCAAAAGCGCCTTGCTTACAGTGTTGGTTATTAGACCATCTCGAAGATGCCTAACCGGTGAGACCGTAAAAATAAGTTTCGCATCGGAGTTGATTTCGGAAGCCGCAATTTTGATTTTTTCGAGGGATGTTTTTATTTCTGAAACAGTTAATTGTCGTTTTGTGAATTGATTTTGCGG
>Ga0172372_10003164_pt1 | contig 24474 bp, 25 predicted proteins | sample LakKiv5m_2_FD_114544 | JGI IMG/M metagenome (GOLD analysis project Ga0172372, IMG submission 114544) | Freshwater microbial communities from Kabuno Bay, South-Kivu, Congo - kab_092012_9.5m | ecosystem: Environmental > Aquatic > Freshwater > Lake | place: Democratic Republic of the Congo...
AGCGCATGCAGCACATTGGAGCGGTGCGAATAAAGCACGCCCTTCGGATCACCCGTGGTGCCGGATGTATAGCAAAGCCCGGCAGCGATTCTTTCATCAAAGGCCGCCCAGGCGAAATCGCCATCGGCTTCCGCCAGCCAATCCTCATAGGCCACGGCATTGCTGAGCCCGGTTTCGGGTAAATGCACGCCATCGGTCAGGATGATGAAGCGTTCGATATGCTCAAGCTTTGGCGCCAATTGTTGGATGAGTGGGATGAAGGTCAGGTCCAGCATCAGCACGCGCGATCCGGCATGGTTCAGGATCCAGACGATCTGATCCGGAAAAAGCCTTGGATTGACGGTGTGATACACGGCGCCAATGCCCGTGATGCCATACCAGGCTTCCACATGCCGCCAGGTATTCCAGGCGAGTGTCGCCACCCGATCACCAAGTTGGATGCCATCGCGCTGCAAGCGCTGCGCAACACGGATCGCGCGCGCCCGCACTTCGCGGTAATTCGTGCGATGAAAAGGGCCTTCGACAGACCGGCTGATGATCTCCCGCCCCGGATGCTGGATGGCGGCGTGGTCCAGCACCTTATGCATCAGCAAGGGCCAATCCTGCATCAATCCCAACATGGCTTCCCCCCGTATTTGGGCGCGTTACGCCCAGGCTTCCAAGGAAACCCTACACGCAAAGCCCCAGCCTGTGGCAAGATGGTCGGCGAACCAAGCAATAGGAGTCCCCGCCATGCCCCCCGTGCCCGATATCAGCCCCAAGGACACCTGGGATGCCTTGGCCGCCGATCAGGATGCCGTGTTGATTGATGTGCGCACTGATGCGGAATGGAACTTTGTTGGCCTGCCGGACCTGATGGCACTTGGCAAGCAAGTCGTGCTGATTCCCTGGCAAATGTATCCCTCCATGCAGGTGAATGGCGGCTTTACCGAGGATTTGCAGGCGGCGGGGCTGACGCCGGGGCAGAAGCTGTATTTCATCTGCCGATCCGGCGCGCGGTCCCAATCCGCGGGGCAGGCAGCGCAGGCGGCGGGCTTCGCTCATGCCTTCAACGTGGCAGATGGCTTCGAAGGCCCAGTGGATGGCGCTGGGCATCGCGGCGGTGCTGCCGGCTGGAAGGCATCCGGCCTGCCCTGGCGGCAGCGCTGAACCACGGCATACCAGCTAAAAGGCGAAAAGGTTCAGGATATCCTCAAGGCTGGCCGTGCCGGTCAGAATCACATCATCCCCCGCGCCGCCGAAAACCGTGTCATCGCCCCCCCAGACGGTGATGGTGTCATGCCCATCACCACCCCAAACCAGGTCGCGATCATCCCAGGCGTTAATCACATCATCACCAGCACCGCCTGCCAGCGTGTCATCACCATCGCCGCCATTGAGCGTATCCGCGCCATCGCCACCCGAAAGGCTGTCATTCCCGCGGTCGCTCAGCAGCCAATCATCGCCGGCATCGCCCGCGAGCACATCATCACCATCCTCGCTGGTAACGCTGTCATCGCCCGAGCCGCCAAAAATGCGGTTGTGGCCAACCCCGCCCAAAAGACTATCGGCGCCATCACCGCCATCCAGCCAATCCTGCCCCTCGGCCCCAAGCAAGGTTTCCGCGGCGGCGCCCGACAATAAGGTGTCATCGCCCGCGCCACCATCAGCGGCGCCGAGCATAACGCCAAGCCGCCCGTCAAACAGGTCATCCCCGTCAGCCAACAGCACCGCGCCTTCGATCCGCCCGGCATTATGGACCTCATCAGCATAGGCGCTGCCGGTGATGGCGTAACGCCCGTCCGTGGCATGGCCGCCTTCGGTAAGTGTCAGAAAAAGCCGATTGGTGATGGTACCCTGATTGTAAAGTTCAAAGCGCCAATCGGCCGAGATGGCGATATCAGCGGCGCTGACCACGCCCTGCTGCCACAGGATGCTCGGCGCAATTTCAGGCACAGCTTGCGCGCCAAACTGCTGCATAAGCGCTTGGGGAGCGGCGAAATGAATGGCTCTGCCGTAATCCCAATCGCTTTCGAATAGCCCTGAAAGCGAATTGGTCTGTCCGGGGGCGAGAAGCAGCCGCGCGAAATTGATCATGGAACACCCGCATGGCGGCCGGCCTGTCCCGAACCGGGGCGGCAGCCTTCACTGGGTGGGACCAGGATTGTCACGAATGGCTCCTTGAGCGTGTTATTCAGATTTCATTAACATCCTTTGAAAAAAGATAAAAAACAAGCCTAAAATTCAATGCAGCATTAAATATTTGGTCGGCCATAAACCTGAAGTTGAAAATATTTTCTCCATCTCGACCATGGCGGTTTTCGATGCCTGCTGCGCTGCCCCTCCCTGGCAAAGCGCGGGCCGCCGAGGCATCATGTGCCGGAAGGAGAGACGCCCATGACCCCATTGCCCCTGCAATCCGAATATATGTTCCGCATGACGCTTGGCGTCGGCACCCCGCAAATGATCGGTGCGACTCGCAATGGCGAACTCCGCATCGTGCCGGTGACGGGTGGCACGGTTGTGGGGCCGAAGCTTAGTGGCGAAATCATGCCGGGATCGGCGGCGGATTGGCTCCGCGTTGACCCGGATGGCTCGGCGCAGATTGATGTGCGGCTGACCATTCGCGCTGCCTCCGGCAGCATGGTCTACGCCGCCTATAATGGCATTCGCCATGGCTCACCGGCGGCGCTGGCGAGGCTCGCGGCGGGTGAAACCCTTGACCCATCCGAGATTTATTTCCGCACGCTGATCCGCTTTGAAACCGGCGTGACTGATCTGGCTTGGATGAACAAGATCGTGGCTGTCGGTGTGGGCCAGCGCCCGCCAAGCGGGCCTTGCTATGATGTCTACGCGGTGAAATAGGCGGCGCGGCGTCAGCGCCGCGCGGCCAATTGCTTATTCTCAAGCCGGCTGAGCAACCGCACTACCGGCCAAAGCAGAATGAAGTAAATGATCGCCGCCGCGACAATCGGTGATGCGTTATAGGTGACACTTTGCGCCTGCCGCGCCTGGAACAGCAATTCGGGCAGCGCGACGACGGACGCGATGGAGGTAAGCTTCACAACCTCCAGCGTATTGGAAATCAGATCAGGCAGCACATTGCGCACGGCCTGGGGCAACACAACGAAGCGCATGGTCTGGGCGGAGGTCAGCCCCGTGCTCCGCGCGGCTTCCACCTGGCCGCGGGGGACGCTTTCAATGCCGGCGCGCAGAATCTCGCCGTAATAAGCACCCGTGTTCAGGAAAAAACCAATCGCCACCGCGCTCCAGGCGCTGATCTCAAGGCCCAGAAAGGGCAGGCCGGCAAAGATGAAAATCAGCAGCACCAAAGGCGGCAAGGCGCGGAAAGTATCCACCCAAACCCTAAGCGGCCAGCGCAACCATGGGGAAGGCAGGGTGGACAGCACCGCCAGAATAATCCCGCCCAGAAGCCCGAGCGGCACCACAAGCAGCGATAGCAATAGCGTTGCACGCAGCCCCTGCCAGAGAATGGGCGAGGCTTCGCGCATGATCTCCCAATTCAGGAAGGCTTCGAGGAAATCCTGCATGCTCAGCGCTTCCAGGCAAAGCGCGTTTCAATCCAGCGGCCCAGCAGGACCACGGGAAAGAACAGCACCAGATAGGCCAGCGCGCCGAGTGTCAGCGGCGATGGGTTGAAGGAATGGGAAAGCCCGGAACTCGCCGCGCCCAGAATATCCGGCACCGCCACCACGGAAGCGAGTGCGGTGCCCTTGGTAATCGCAATGGTGCGGTTCGTCAGCGGCGGAATGGTGAGCCGCAGCGCCTGCGGCAGCACCACATAGCCAAGCGCTTGCAGGAAATTGAGCCCCGTTGAGCGCGCCGCTTCCCATTGCCCCTTTGGCACGCTGGTAATGCCGGCCCAGAAAATCTCCTCCGAAAACGCCATCAGCACCAGCGTGAGTGCAAGCCAGGCAGAGGCAAAGCCCGAAAGCTCCATCCCCATGCTGGGCAGGCCAAAGAACAGCAGCACGATGATGACCAGTGGCGGCAGGGCGCGGAACAAATCCACCAGAAAAATGATCAGCCAATTGAGCGGCCGTACCTGAAGCGCACGCAGCACTGCCAAAGCAAGCCCAGCGATCAACCCGGCGGCAATGATGCAAAGGGCGAGTACAATCGTGAGCCCAAAGCCTTCAATGATCTTCGGCAGATATTGCGCCATGACGCGCGCATTGAAGAAACTGTCGGTAAAGCGTTCCCAGCCAGTCATGGCGGGTCAGTGCCGCTCGATCTGGCTGATGAAGGTGCGGAGCCTTTCATGGCGCGGTGCGCTGAATAGTTCGGCCGGCGGGCCTTGTTCCAGAATCTCGCCATCGGCCATGAAGACCACGCGATCTGCGGCGGCGCGGGCGAAGCTCATTTCATGACTGACCACGACCATCGTCATGCCGTCTTCCCGCAATTCGCGCATCACGGCCAGAACGCCGCCGACCAATTCAGGATCAAGCGCGCTGGTCGGTTCATCAAACAGCATCACGCGCGGTTCAAGCGCGATGGACCGCGCAATGGCAACGCGCTGCTGCTGACCGCCGGAAAGCTGATTGGGATAGTGATCCGCGCGATCCGCCAAATGCACGCGATCCAAAGCGCGCTGCGCCCTTGCTTCGGCTTCTGCCTTGTCCAGCCCCTGCACCTTGCGCAGCGCGAGCATGACATTCCCAAGCGCCGTCATATGCGGATAGAGGTTGAAGGATTGGAACACCATGCCAATCCGCTGCCGCGCCTTGTTGATATCCGTGCGCGCATTCAACATGTCTATGCCATCAACGATGATGGAACCGCTGGATGGTTCCTCCAACCGGTTCAGGCAGCGCAGCAGGGTGGATTTGCCGGACCCGGATGGGCCGATCACGAAGACAAGCTGGCGTTCTTCCACCGTGAAATCCACGCCCCGCAGCACATGCAAGGCGCCGAAATGCTTGTGGATGGCGCGCGCTTCAACAATGGGGCGGGCGGGGGTCATGCCCGCCGTGCCCGTTCATTCAACGCCATCAGCAGCGCGGATTCTGCGGTGTGGGGTCATGGCCTGGCAGACCCGGCGGACCATAGCCCGGGAACTCCATCACTTCCGCCTGATCCGGGCCCGGACGATTGCCAAACCATTTTTCGGACAGGGTGGCGATGGTGCCATCGCGCTTCATGCAGGTCAGCACGTCTTCCACCTGGTTGCGCATGGCAGCGCTATCCTTGCGGAAGGGTGTACCCCAATGCATGCGCGACCCCGGCAGCACGAAATCCGCGATGTATTGCGGCGTGCGCGACGCCGAATACCGCACCACCGTATTGCCGGACAGGTTGGCATAGGCGCGGCCCTGGATCACGGCCTGCACCGCATCGGGCTGCGTATCAAAGGCAAGCAGCGTCAAGTTCAGGCGCTGCGCATTGGCCGTGACCCAGTTTTCATAGGGCGTGCCCTTGTTCACGCTGATGGTCTTGCCGCGGAGATCTTCTTCGGACTTGATCGGCGGCGTGCCGCGGCGGATGCCGAATTGCAATTCGGTCCAGATATAGCCTTCGGTGAACAGCAGCGCTTCGGCACGCGCCGGCGTCACCGTGGTGGGCGCGCAAAGGAAATCATAGCGCCCCGCATTCATGGCCGGAATAAGGCCGGAGAAGGACGCGCTTTCGATCACAATCTCCCGCCCCATGCGCTTGGCGACTTCGCGGAACAGGTCAATCTGGAACCCCTGCACGCCCCCCTGGAGCGAGGGGAAGGCATGGGGCGCGAAAGTGCCATCAACGCCGCAGCGGAGCGGCGGTTGCCCCTGGGCCAAGGCAGGGCAGGCAAGGGTAGCGGAAAGCAAGGCAGCGGCCAGGAAACGGCGCATTGGGAATCTCCTTCCAATCATGCGAAGGCAAAACAGTCTCAGATGTGCGAAGCGCTGTCCATGCGCGCTTGCCATGAAACCGCCTTGCTCTGGTCGCGCTGCTGCCGTGCTGGGCAGGTTTAAGGACAGGCTGAACATTGCATGAGCAGGTAGATGTTTGCCCTTGGATTGATTGGTGCTGGTGTGCTGTGTGATCTGGTGTTGGTGGCGCTTTTATTGGGCGATGCCACGGCGCCAGCACGGTTTTCGCATGCCGCGGTGGCGCTTTTGGCGCTTTGTGGTGGTGCGCTAAAGCTTGGCGGCATGATGCTGCTCGAACCCCGCCGTCGCGAAGGCTGAGGTCAAACGCCGGGCATATTCATGAACGAAAAATGAAATTTCCTTAACTCAACGCTCCACCCGCCGATCATCCATGCCGCGAAACACGATCAATTCACGCTTGGCGCGGTTTGCTGCGGGCAGGGCAAGCCATTCCAAAAACTCACCCATAACCCGTGCTGTGATGGTTGCGACATTATGGGCATGTGCCGCTTCAGGGCTGTACCAGCCAAGCTTTTCCAATTCGCCCGAACCTTTAATCTCCCCATGCACCGCTTCCGCCGGCGCCACCAGAAACCGCGCATGAAAGCGAATGGGCCGGCCCGTTGGCGTAATGGCGCGGCACAAATAATCCAAGGCGCCGAGCGCCGCCGCGACACCATCGCCGCGCTTTTCACCTAAAACGAGCCCGGTTTCCTCAAACAATTCCCGCGCTGCCGCAATGCCAAGCGCACGCGCCCGCGCGGGCGTCGCGCGCCGTTCCAGCAAGCGCCGGGCGTCCCCACGCAATTCACTGATGGCGGGGCCGCGATGATCATCGGGGTCCACACGGCCACCAGGAAACACCATGACATCGGGCATGAAGCGATGCCCGGCGTGGCGCTTGCCCATCAATAATTCTGGCCCTTTGCGGCTTTGCCGCCAGACAATCAGGCTTGCCGCATCACGCGGGCGCGCGGTGCGGGCGCGCGGGCTCCGCTTGCCTTCAGCATCGGCGCCACCGGGATTATCGGCGGTTGGGTCTTCGCGACGCGGGCGGTCAGTCAAGGTCAAACCCCCGGCTGCGCAACCAGGCGCGGAAGCCGAAGCGCTCCGGCACGGCAAGCTGACGCGCCGCGTTTTCCGACCAGGTGCAACCCTCTGTCGCCGGCCCATGGATTTCCGGATAGCGCGGCTTTTGCTTGGGCCGTAGCGCATCATAAGCCGCAACCGCCTCCGCTTCCGCCGCGCTGGAATAGGCTTCGCGATGGATCACGACAGATGGCGGCAGGCGCGGTGTGATGTCATTGCGCGCTGCCGGCCAGCCAAGCGAAAGCCCTGCCACCGGATAAACCCCCTTGGGCAGCGCAAACAAAGGTGCCACTTTTTCGATGTGGCTGCGCACATAGGAAATGGGGCAAGTGCCGAGCCCTGCCGCCTCTGCCGCCGCAATCGTGGCACCAAGTGCCAGCGCCGCATCCACTGCCGTATTCAGGAAGGTATCCATGTTGTTGTTGGCGTGTTCGCGCCCATGGCGCGCGCAAGCGGCCTGGCCGCGCCGCATATCGCCGCAGAAAATCAGCAAGACCGGCGCATCCTTGATCCAGGGCATGGTGCCGATCCAATCGGCAACCTTGGCGATCTTCACTGGATCACGCGTTACGATGATCGAATATTGCTGCAAATCGGATTTCGACGGCGCGGATTGCCCCGCCGCCAATACCGTATCCAATAGCGCGTCAGTCACAGGCTCAGCGGCATAGCGGCGCGTCACGCGCCGATCCAATAGCGCCGCAAGCGCTGGCGGAATCGCCTCGGGCGGGGTGAAGGGCAGGGCGCCGTAGCGGGCGCGGATCAGGTCTTCGGGCTTCATCACGCCAAACTGGCACCGCACGCCATCAAGGGGAAGCGGGCACCACCCAGGCATCCGCCACCGTGACACCCTGGCCTTCGGCATGAATGATCAGCGGGTTGATTTCCGCCTCGGCCACGCCCGGATGGGCCGCGAGGCGCGATGCCGCCACCACCGCGCGCGCCAGCGCATCCAAATCGCCGCGCGGCAGCCCGCGCCAGCCAGCGAGGGGTTTCAGCCCCTTCACCTCCGCGATCATGGCCCGCGCTTCTGCCTCATCCACCGGGGCGAGGCGAAGCGCCGTATCGCGGTGCAATTCCGCCAGGATGCCGCCGGCACCGACCAGGATCACCGGCCCTGCCTCCGGGTCTCGCCGGAAGCCGATGATTGCCTCAGCCAGGCCCTTCACCATGGGCTGCACCAAAAACCCGGTAATGCGCGCCGCCGGGGCGCGCGCCCTGACGCGTGTCAGCATCGCAGCGGCCTCGGCCTCCAGCGCCACCGGATCGGGAATATTGAGCGCCACGCCCCCCACTTCCGTCTTATGCGCCAGATCGGGCGAGAGGATCTTGAGCGCCACAGGATAACGCAGCCCCTCCGGCACCGCATCGGGCGCGGCCATGACGGCAAAGGGGCTATCCAGGCCGAAAGCCGCGAAAAGCCGGCGCGCATCAGCCTCATCAGGATGTGCCGGGGTGGTGTGGCTGATGGTGGGCATTGGGGCCGCGGTGCGCGGCGCACGCCAATCGAAAAAGGCGCGGATCACATCGGCGCAGGATTCCGGGGTGCGGAAGGCGGGGATGCCGGCCTCCCCCAGCAGCCGGAGCGACGCATCGGCCTGCGGCACCAGAAAGGCCGCGATGGGCTTGCCGAGCCCGGCTTTCACCGCGCCGGTAATCCCCGCCACCGCATCATGCGGGCGGAATTGCGCGGAAGACCCCACCACGGAAAGCACCATATCCGTGCCCGCATCGGCGGCGAGGGCCGAAAGCGCCGCCTCCACCTTATCGGCCCTGGTGCCCGCCAGCGTCACATCAATCATCCGCCCATGATGCGGCAGGCCAGCGGCTTCCAGCCCGGCCACGGCTGCGGCATCGGGCGGGCAGGTTTCAATGCCGACAACGCCCAAGGCATCCACCGCCATCGCACCACCACCCCCCGTGGTGGTCATGACGGAAATGGAGCGTCGCGGATCGGCCAAGGGCTTCCGCCCAATGAACAAGGCAGGCGCTTCCAACAGCGCTTCAATCATCGTCACACGCGCAATGCCATTGGCACGGAAGAAGGCATCCGCCGCCGCATCCGATCCCGCCAGCGCGCCGGTGTGGCTGCCCGCCAGCTCCGCGCCGAAGCTCGAACGGCCAAGCTTGAAGGCAATGATCGGTTTGCCGAGCGCATGGGCGCGGCGCGCTGCGGCGGCGAGTTTTTCCGGCGCGCGAATCGCTTCCAGAAACAGCAGCACCGCATCAACGCCCGGGTCTTCCACCAGCATGCCGGCGATTTCACTCGCGGTCAGATCGGCTTCATTGCCGGTGCCGATCAGATGCGAAAAGCCGATCCCGCGCGGTGCGCCGCGCGCCATGATGGCACCCATCATGGAACCGGATTGCGAAACGAGCGCGATGCGCCCGGCGGGCAGGCTATCAGCTTCCAGCGCCGCATTGACCGAACAGGCGGTGCGCGCGTTCAGATTGACCAGGCCCATGGAATTGGGGCCAAGCAGCCGCACACCCGCCGCTTTCGCTGTTGCCAAAAGCCTTTCCTGCAAGGCGCGGCCTTCCGGCCCGGCTTCGGCAAAACCATCGGCCAGGATCGCGGCCACCGGAATGCGCTTTTCGGCAACCGCTGCGATCTGCCCTTCCACATGCTGCGTACCCAGCAGCAGATAGGCCAGATCAATCTCCCCCGGCACATCGGCCAGGCGCGCATAGGCGCGCTCGCCAAGGATGGTCGCGGCGCTTGGATTGATCGGGAAAAGCTCTCCGGTAAAGCCATGCTTGCGCAGATAAACCTGCGCGCGCGCGGTCAGGCGCTTCGGGTCCGATGATCCGCCAATCAGCGCAATGCGGCGCGGGTTGAGCAGGGCAGAGGCAAGGCGATCCATAAGGTCAATCCATCAATTCAAAGGCGGCGCAACGCAGCCCTCGGGTGGTTCGTCAGGTGGCGCGACATGCAGCGCCAGGAAGGCGATTTCCTGCGCGGTCTCCGGCAGGGTGTTCAAGCCGTGATCATGCAGCGAAACGCGCCCGGCCTGAATGCGTTCACGCACCGCATGGCGCGCCAGCAATTCCCGCGTGGGGCGGATCAGCACGGCGCGATCGGTTTCCGGCACACCATCCAGCCCGGCAAAGATCACCACCGCCGCGGGACGAGACCAGGCAAGCCGCGCCGGCAATGGCCCAAGATGGCGCGCATTGGGCGCGAAGGCGCAGGCCGCCGCCGCATCAATCGCTTCCAGCGCACCGCTTGGCGGCAGGCGCTGCGCCGCCGCCAGAACCTCCGGCGCCGTGGCGGCTGCGCGCCCTGATCCCAGGACGAGCAGCGCCAGCGCAGCGGAAAGGAACGGCTTCAGACCGGGTCCCAGCAGAAGACATCGCCGGAACGCTCAAGCGCCGAGAAAGCGGGCTTCAGCGCGGGCAGCGCATATTCTTCGATCATTTCCGGTGTCCAGCCTTCGCTGCGGTGAATGCCGCGGATCGGGCGGGATTGGCTGTAGATGAAGATCTCATTCATGCGGGGCGAGAAGATCTGCCCCGTCACATCCTTCGCCGCATCGGAAGCGAGAAACACCGCGAGCGGCGCATTCTTATCCGGCGTCATGCGCATGATGCGTTCCACGCGACGCTTTTGTTCCGGCGTCTCAGCGGGGATCGAGCCTGTCATGCGGCTCCAGGCGAAGGGGGCGATGCAATTGGACCGCACGCCGAACCGCGCCATATCGAGTGCGATGGATTTGGACAGAGCCACAATGCCAAGCTTGGCCGCCGAGTAATTCGCCTGGCCGAAATTGCCGATCAGGCCCGAGGTGGACGACATATGCACATAGGCGCCTGATTGCTGGGCGCGGAAATGCGTCGCCGCCGCGCGGGAGACATAAAAGGACCCGGAAAGATGCACGGCAATCACCGCATCCCATTCTTCCGGCGTCATGCGATGGAAAATCTGGTCGCGCAGAATGCCGGCATTATTCACAACAATATCAATGCGGCCGAAGTGATCCATGGCGGATTGCACAATCTTCTGCGCGCTCACCCAGGTGGCGACACTATCGGTGCAGATTTCGGATGTGCCGCCGTTTTGGGCAATTATTGCCTTGGTTTGTTGTGCTGGCGTCGCATCCTGCCCTTCGCCGGAGAGCGATGCGCCCACATCATTGATGATCACCTTGGCACCCTGGCCCGCCATCATGATGGCGATTTCCCGGCCAATCCCGTTCCCGGCGCCAGTGACAATGGCAACCTTACCTTCAAGCATATTCGGCATGTGGCATTCCTCCTGCTTCTACACGGGCGGAGACTAGACCCGGCATGCCGGGTCGTGAAGCCGGGTTGCCGGTTTGGGCGCTGGCGCCTAGATGGGGATTGTAACAAACGGGGTCAGAAGTGGCGTTGGTATCGCTTCAGGGCGTGGGCAAGGTGTTTTCGGGCCGGACAGGCGCCTGGGAAGCCGTGCGCGATTTCTCCCTTGACCTGGCGGAGGGCGAGTTCTTCTGCCTGCTCGGCACCTCAGGCTGCGGCAAGACAACGGTGCTGAATATGGTGGCCGGGTTTGAAGCACCGACCGCCGGCAGCATCCTGCTGGATGGTGCGCCCGTAGAAGGACCTGGTGCTGATCGCGGTGTGGTGTTTCAGGGCCATGACAGCCTGTATGATTGGCTGACGGCGTTGGATAATATCGGCTTTGGCTTGCGGCTGCGTGGGATGGGCAAGGCCGAACGCCGCGCGAAGGCCGAACATTTCCTCCGCATGGTTGGCCTGACGGGGCAGGGGGCGAAGCACCCATCGGAACTCTCGGGCGGGATGAAGCAGCGCATCCAGATTGCGCGCGCTTTGGCGAATGACCCACGCATGCTGCTGATGGATGAACCCTTCGGCGCCTTGGATGCCATGACACGCGCGGTGCTGCAGGGCGAACTCAGCCGGATTTGGGCCGAGACCAAGAAGACCGTTCTGTTTATCACCCATGACATTGAAGAAGCCTGCGCGCTGGCCACCCGTATCGGTGTCATGCGGCGCGGGCCGGGGGGCACGCTGAAGGCGATTGTGCCGGTTGATCTGCCCTTCCCGCGTGAGCGCACATCGGATGATTTCATGCGGGTCTTCCGCGATGTGCATGGCCTTATCCACGATGAGATTCACGGTGCGCACTGAACGCCTGACCACCATTGCCGGCTATATCGCGGGCTTTGGCCTGCTGTTCCTGATTTGGCATCTGGCCGCCACCTATTTGGTGAAATCCACTCTGTTCCCGCCACCGGGACCGGTGCTGGCACGCGGTTGGATGTTGATTGAAGATGGCATTCTGCAGGAACAGATCGTCGCATCTCTGAAGCGCATCGCGCAGGGGTTTTTGCTGGGATCGGCCATTGGCATACCGGTCGGGCTCGCGATTGGGTCCTTCAAGCCGGTGCGCTGGCTGCTGGAACCCTGGACTGAATTTTTCCGCTTCATCCCGGCTGTCGCGATGATCACTGTTTCGGTGATCTGGTTTGGCATCGGTGAGGAAAGCAAGGTCTTCCTGATTGCCTATACCACCATCTTCGTGGTGATCATCTCAACCGCTGCCGGCGTGGGTGCGGTGGGGCGGGACAAGATACGCGCCGCGCAATGCCTCGGCGCCAATCGCTGGCAGGTATTTGGCCTGGTCGCGCTGCCGGCGACTGTGCCCTATATCCTGACAGGCATGCGGCTTGCCATGTCCAATGCCTTCGTCACCATTGTGGCGGCTGAGCTCATTGCTTCGAATGACGGGCTTGGCAAGATGCTTTGGGATGCACGCCTTTTCATGCAGATTGAGGATATTTTTGTGGCGCTGGTGGCACTTGGGCTGCTGGGCTTTGCGACCGATCGCAGTTTTCGCTTTCTGATCCGCGCCTTTGCGGGGCGCTTCAACGCAACCGTGTAAAGGGAGAATTCACCATGCTTCGTCGTTCACTGCTGGCGCTGCCGGCCGCCGCTGCTGGCGCTTATATCCTGCCCGCTTCGGCGCAGGCACCCACCAAGATCACCATCGCGACCGGTGTTGATCCATCCTTCGCGCAATTCTACATCGCGAAGGAAGGTGGTTTCTTTGAACGCAATGGCCTGGATGTCACGGTGAATACCGGCCCATCCGGCAGCGCGATGATTGCGTTTTTGATCGGCAATCAGATCAATTCCGCCTATGGCGCCGAACAGGCCGGCGTTTCCGCCCATGTGCGCGATGCCAATGTGGTCGCCGTTGCCGAAGGTGTGGCGCTGCTGCGCTGGCTTTCCGTCGTGGGCCGTGGTGTCGAGAATATGGAAGCGCTCAAGGGCAAGCGCGTTGGTGTGGCACGCGGCACGGGCAGCGAAACCTTCTGGCTTTCCGTGGTGGCAAAGCTTGGCCTGAACCAAGCCGATTACACCATCGTGAATGTCGAGGCGCCCGAGATGGTCGCCGCCATGGAACGCGGCAATATTGATGCCTTTGTCGTGTGGGAACCCTGGCCGACCCGCGGCACCCGCGCCATTCCGGGCAGCAAGATTCTGCTCAGCAACGACCAGATCGCGATCCAGAGCAATTACGTCTATGTCAACAAGGGATGGGCGGAAGCCAATCGCGCCACGACCGAAAGGCTCATGCGGTCTCTGGTGCAGGCAACCGAATTCGCTGCCAGCAATCGCGAACAGGCCGTGCAGCATGTGGCGCGCTTCCTCCGCCAGGATCGTGCTTTCGTCGCGGAGCTGATGGGCAAGGTCGAATATCGCATGAACCTGACTGGCGACAGCGTTTCCTTCATCCAACGCGCGATTGATCAGCTGCGCGGCATGAACCGGCTGGATCGTCCTGTGACCACCGATCAGGTGATCTGGAAGGACCCGCTGAGCTGGGTTGCGCCGGAGCGCGTGAAGATCTGAGGCGCGGCTGCGTGGCGCTGCTGTTTCGCCGCGCCACGCCGGCGGATTTGCCCGCCATCATCGCGCTTTTGGCCGATGACAGTCTGGGTCAGGGGCGAGAGGATGCCGCTGACCCACCAAACCCTGCCTATAGCGCGGCCTTCGCCGCCATTGTCGCCGACGCCAATCAATATCTGGCGGTGGTGGAAGATGCCGGGCGCGTTATTGGCTGCCTGCAACTCAGTTTCATTCCAGGGCTTTCGCGTTTGGGAATGTGGCGCGGCCAGATTGAAGGCGTGCGCATTGCCGCCGACCGGCGCGGCGATGGGCTTGGCCGGCAGATGTTTGCCTGGGCCATTGCGGAATGTCGCGCGCGTGGCTGCGGGCTGGTGCAGCTTACCACTGACAAGACTAGGCCCGAGGCGCTGCGCTTTTACGAAAGCCTTGGTTTTGTCGCGAGCCATGAGGGCATGAAGCTGGCGCTCTAGAGTAGATCACGTTCAGATGGAAAATCTGAACGTGTGAAGATGCTCGAAAAACAATGATCTAGAGCGGGTTGCGTGAACCCATGTGAACGCAACGTGCTCTAGATTCTGATCAAGCGGCGCGGAGATGCCCAGGGTTGAACAGGCCTTCCGGGTCCAAGGCTTCCTTCACCCGCGCGCTGATCTTGGCGAGTGGCGCTGCTTCCGCAGGCAAGACCGGTACGGCAAGGCGCAGCGATTCCGGCGCGCGAAACAGCATGGCCGCCCCGGCCTCGGCCGCTGCCGCCGCGCTGATGGCGGTGTGATTGGCTGTGCTGGGCGCCGCCGCGATCCAGACCATCCCACCGCCCCAATCCAGCAGCACGCGACCACCAATCGCGCTTGCCGCGGCGGCGATGCGCGGCCCGGCAGAGGGGCGCACCGATACGCGCCAGATCGCTTCATCGGGCATGGCCTGAAGTGGTTCCACTTCACGCATACTGCGCCAGAATGCGCGGCTTTCGCCGTCGTCCAGCACACGCTGTGCGCCAAAACTATCCAGCATGTCGCGCAGCTTTTCCATGCGGTAAGCGACGGAGGCCGCAAAATCCTCAAGCCGCAACGCCGCGACCGCGTGATCCTGCGCTGGCAGTGTCGCCGCTGCGGAGACACCGAAGGGACTGCCAAGCCCAGCGGAAAGCGCGGCCACGGCGCCGGCAAGATCAGGCGCTTCGATCAGCAGCGTCGCGCTGGTCTCGGGCGCCGGCAGCACCTTGAGCGTCACTTCCGTGATGACGCCAAGCGTACCGTAAGACCCCGATAAAAGCTTGCACAAATCAAGCCCTGTCACATTCTTGAGCACGCGCCCACCGGAGCGAATGGCCTCACCCGCGCCGTTGATGAAGCGCAGCCCCATCACATGATCGCGCGTTGCCCCCCAGGCGATGCGTCGCGGTCCGGAAAGATTGGCGGCTACCACGCCACCGATGCTCGGCGGAGCTGCAGTGGCAAAAACCCCATTCAAATAGGGCGCTTCGGCAATGAGCTGCTGGCCTTTTTCAGCTACGGTCGCTTCAATTTCAGCGAGTGGCGTGCCGGCGCGCGCACTGATAATCAACTCCGCCGGACGATAGAGCGTAACGCCCGTAAGCGCGCGCGTCGAGACGCTGCGCGCAGCCTGTACGGGGCGGAGCAGGCCGCGTTTGGAACCCTGACCTGCAATGGCCAGCGGCTCACGCGCCGCGCGAGCCGCCTGTACCGCATCAATGATCCCAGCCTCATCGGCTGGCGCGATCAGGGTGCTCATTCGGCGGCGATCGCCGGCTGAAGTGCGCCTTCCAGCGGGAATACCTTGGCGGGGTTGAGCAGCCAGGCGGGATCAAAAGCGCTTTTGATGGCGCGCTGCTGGGTCAGTTCATGTTCCGCGAATTGCACATTCATGAGATCACGCTTTTCGACGCCAACGCCATGCTCGCCCGTCAGGCAACCGCCCACTTCCACGCAAAGCTTCAGGATATCGGCGCCAAAGGCCTCCGCGCGCCGGAAACTATCTGCGTCATTCGCATCAAACATGATCAGCGGATGCAGATTGCCATCGCCGGCATGAAACACATTCGCGACCTTCAAGCCGTATTGATCACTCATTTCGCCAATGCGCTTCAAGACGCGTGGCAATTCGCTGGTCGGGATGGTGCCATCCATGCACAAATAATCCGGGCTGATGCGCCCAACGGCACCAAAGGCACCCTTACGACCCTTCCAGATGGCCAGGCTTTGCTCAGCGGTTTCTGCGACCTTCAGGCTGATCGGATCAAACCGCGCACAAATATCTTTTATGCGCGCCAGCAGCGCATCCTGTTCCGCGATGCTGCCTTCAACTTCAATGATCAGCATGGCTTCCGCATCCAAGGGATAGCCGGCATGCGCAAAAGCTTCGCAAGCATGGATGCAGGGCTTGTCCATGAATTCCAACGCCACGGGGATGATGCCGCTGCCGATAATGGCATCCACCGCAGCCCCGGCGATTTCAATGGAGTTGAAGGCGGCCAGCATGGCGCGCGCGCCCTCGGCGCTCCGCAGGATGCGCACGGTCACTTCCGTGACAATGCCCAATTGGCCTTCACTGCCGGTAATCAGCCCCAGCCAATCATAGCCCGCAGCATCCAGATAGGTGCCGCCCATCTCCAACACTTCGCCTTCAATGGTAACGAATTTCACGCCGAGCAGATTATTCGCCGTCACGCCATATTTCAGGCAATGCGCGCCGCCGGAATTCATCATCACATTGCCGCCGATCATGCAAGCAAGCTGCGATGATGGATCGGGCGCGTAGAAAAACCCTTCACCCTCCACCGCCTTGGTGATGCCAATATTCGTCACCCCCGCACCCACCACCGCATAACGATCAGCATAATTGATTTCATGAATGGCATTGAGCCGCATCAGGCCAATCACCACCGCATCCACCAAGGGCAGCGCACCACCCGAAAGGCTGGTCCCCGCACCACGCGGCACCACGCGAATACCCTGTTCATGGCAGTAGCGCAGCACAGCCGCCACCTGTTCGGTCGAGGAAGGCAACACCACCGCGAGCGGCATTTGCCGATACGCCGAGAGCCCATCGGTTTCATAGGGTTTTAGGCGAATACCCTCGGCAATCACACCATCACCGGGCACCAAGGCTTGCAGCGCCGCGACGATTTCCGCGCGGCGGGCTAGAATTTCAGGCTTGGGGGCGGGCAGAGGGATCATGGCGTTATTCCTTTGACTTTAGGGTAAATGCACATCTGGCCTGCCCTGGGCAAGGGCCATGTCCACCTCAGCAGGCAATGCCCCTTTGGCGCAGCGCGGCAAGGACCTGCGCGGCGCAAGCTTCGGCACTGGAATCGCCCGTATGCAGGTGGATATTGGGGTTCTCAGGTGGTTCATAAGGGCTGCCAAGACCGGTAAAATTCGGAATCAAACCGGCCTTTGCCTTGGCGTAAAGCCCCTTGGGATCGCGCGTGATGCAGGTTTCAATCGGTGCATCAACATGGATTTCGACAAAATCTTCGGCGCCCACCAATTCACGCAGCATCTGCCGATCCGCCCGGAAGGGTGAAATGAAGGAAGCAAGCACGATAAGGCCGGCATCCATCATCAGCCTGGCAACTTCACCAGCGCGGCGAATATTCTCCACCCGATCAGCGGCAGTAAAGCCAAGGTCTCGGCACAGACCGTGGCGCAGATTATCGCCATCCAGGCTGTAGCAATGCCGCCCGGCTGTGAACAGCGCCTGTTCCACGAGATTGGCAATGGTGGATTTGCCCGACCCTGACAGGCCCGTAAACCATAAAAGGAGTGGACGCTGGCCGTTTCGCTCCGCACGCGCAGTTCTATCAATGGTGAAGTCAGCGCGATGGATGTTGCTGGCACGCCGGAGCGCGTGGCGGATCATGCCGGCTGCGACGGTTTCATGCGTGAAGCGATCCACCAGGATAAAGGCGCCGGTTGCGCGATTTTCGCTGTATTTATCGAAGGTTATCGGCTTCAGGGTCGACAGGTGGCAAAGCCCCAGATCATTCATCTGAAGCGTCCGCACCGCCACACGGTCCCCCGTATTCACATCAACCCCATGCCTGAGCGACGTGACGCGCGCCTGGGTCCAATCCTGACCGATGCGGAGCAGATAATCCCGGCCCGGCAGCATTGGTTCAGCCCCCAGCCAGAGAATATCGGCCGCGAATTGATCGGAAACTTCGGGTGGTGCATCCGGGGCAACCAGCAGGTCCCCGCGGGCGATATCAGTTTCCTCATCAAGCGTCAGTGTCACCGCCTGTCCGGCATTTGCTTCAGCCAAATCGCCATCAGCAGTGACGATGCGTTGCACCTTGGCATTACGGCCACTACTGGCCACGCGGATATTCTGCCCTGTCATTATCTGCCCAGAAACAACAGTGCCAGCATAACCACGAAAATTGGCATCGGGCCGATTGACCCATTGGACCGGAAAGCGAAAGGGCTTGCCGGCCTCATCCGATAGCACATCAATTTCTTGAAGATGCTGCAGCAGGCTTGGCCCCTGATACCAGCACATATTACCTGATGCGCTGGTAACGTTATCCCCCATGCGGGCGCTGAGCGGGATAGCGATGACATCAGTGAAATTAAGTTTTGCGGCAAAATCCGTGTAGGCATCCACAATGGCGGCGTAGCGATCAGCGTCGAAGCCAATCAAATCCATCTTGTTCACTGCAAGCACAATGTGCCGAATGCCAAGAAGTGAACAGATCAGCGAATGGCGCTTGCTTTGCGGCAGCAAGCCCTTGGAAGCATCAATCAGGATGATGGCGAGGGAAGCGGTTGAAGCCCCGGTCGCCATATTGCGCGTATATTGCTCATGGCCTGGCGTATCAGCGACAATAAAGCTTCGGCGTGATGTAGCAAAATAGCGATAGGCGACATCAATGGTAATGCCTTGCTGGCGCTCAGCCTCAAGCCCATCCAGCAGCAGGGCGAAATCAATATCCGCGCCGGTCGTGCCGTGGCGACGGCTATCGCGGCTGAGTGCTGCCAGCGTATCGTCAAAAATCAGCCCGCATTCATGCAATAGCCGACCGATCAAGGTGGATTTGCCATCATCCACCGAACCGCAGGTAATGAAGCGCAACAAATCGCGTTGGGCTGACATCAGAAATAACCCTCACGCTTTTTGCGCTCCATTGAAGCTTCTGTGTCGCTGTCGATCAAGCGGCCTTCGCGTTCGCTGCTGCGCGCTGCGCGCATTTCTGCGATGATTTCGGCCAGATCGGCTGCGGTGCTTTCAACCGCACCGGAAAGCGGGTAGCAGCCAAGGGTGCGGAAGCGGACCATTTTCGTCTCCGGCACCTCATCAGGGTTTAGCGGCAGCCGTTCATCATCCAGCATGATCCAGGTACCGGCGCGGCGCACCACAGGGCGCGGTGCCGCAAAGTAAAGCGGCACAACCGGAATGTTCTCAGCCGCGATGTAATCCCAGACATCATATTCAGTCCAATTCGACAGGGGAAAAATGCGCATGCTCTCCCCTTGATGGATGCGTGTATTGAACAAGGACCATAATTCGGGCCGTTGCCCGCGCGGGTCCCAGACATGTCCAGGACCGCGGAAAGAAAAGATGCGTTCCTTCGCGCGGGATTTTTCTTCATCGCGGCGCGCACCACCAAAAGCCGCATCAAAACCGTATTTGTCGAGAGCCTGGCGCAGCGCCTCGGTCTTCATCACCTGTGTATGGAGAGCCGATCCCGATGCAACAGGATTAATTCCACGCGCCAAGCCTTCCTGATTGGTATGCACCAGCAAATCCAGCCCAAGCTGCTGTGCGATACTGTCGCGGAAGCGGATCATTTCCTTGAACTTCCAGGTCGTATCAATATGCAACAGCGGAAAAGGCGGCTTGCCCGGGAAGAAGGCCTTCATGGCAAGATGTAGCAGCACGCCGCTATCCTTGCCGATGGAATAGAGCAGCACAGGTCGGCGGAAGGCTGCTGCACCTTCGCGCAGAATACCAATGGCCTCCGCTTCCAGGCGCGCAAGATGGGGGGTTAGGCATTGCTTTATCGGCATGGCTTCAAAGTAGCGATGTGACTGCCGTTTTCAACTGCGGCTCATTTCGCGAGCCACCCACCATCAACCGGGAGCGCAATGCCAGTGGTGAAGCTTGCCGTATCACTCGCCAGATAAAGCACGCCATCGGCCACTTCTTCCGGCCTGCCAAACCGCCCCATGGCATGCCGGGCACGAGACGCCGCGCGCGCCGCTTCCGGATCAGCGCGTCGGCCCATGCTGCGTGAAAGGAGGGGCGTATCAATGGCACCCGGCACAATCGCATTAACGCGAATATTGTCGGTCACAAAATCCAGCGCCATGACGCGCGTCAGGCTCAAGATCGCACCCTTGGCGGCGATATAGGCGCTATTGCCAGCCCCGCCCGCGATGGCGAGTTGCGATCCGGTGGTGATGATCGCCCCGCCACCTTGGCGCTTCATGGCCGGAATGACAGCGCGCGCCCAAAGCCAGGTGCCACCAACATGCACGCGAAAAACGGCATCCCAATCCTCTGGCTTCGTGTCCAGCACCGTGCCGCCCGTGGAAAACCCCGCAGCCGCGAACAGGATATCAATGCGCCCGTAATGCTGGAGTATGGCCGCGGCATCCTCATCCGCAGCGCCTGGAGCACCGACATCGGAAACACGCGTCAATGCGCCGCCAATGAGATTCGCGGTTTCCTCGACTGCTGCCGCATCGCGATCCACCAGCGCAAGCTTGGCACCTTCCTGCGCGAATAGCACAGCGGTTGCGCGACCAATGCCGGAACCGGCGCCGGTGATGACCGCGATCTTATCCTTCAAACGCATGGTATCCTCCTGAATTTATGTTGACGTCGGCAAGCGCTTGGCATCGCGCCGCTGTTCATAGGCTTTGGCGTGCAAAAAGGCTGCCTCATGCAAGGCACAGGGCAACCCATGGCGCCGCGCGGCTTCCAACAGAAAGCCCAGGATATGATCGGCTTCAATCCGCCCGCCAGCTTCCAAATCGCGCAGCATGGAGGCCGTGTAAGCGCTGGCGCTATCACCAAAGACGCCGCGATATTGCTGCATGAAGGCATCGCTCACCGGGAAGCCTGCAGCCGCCGCGATAGCCGCATTCGCTTTCAGAATGTTATGCATAAAGCCGATACCATTGGGAGCGCGCGCAATCTCACCGACATTGGCGCGCATCAGCACGGTGCAAACGGCGCTGGTGCCAAGATGCACGAGCTTCTCCCACATCTGCGCCATGATATTTGGCACGGCGGTCGCTACCATGCCCGGCGCTGCGCTGAAGGCGGCAGCGATGGCTTCAACACGCGCGCTCATGCCGCCGGCGATTTCGCCAAAGGTCAGCCAACGCCAATCATTCAAATGCCGGATCGTGCCATCGGGTGCCAGGCCTGCTTGAATCTTGGCAAGGCCACCAAGCACATGCTCCGCACCAAAGGCGCGTTGCAGGGTTTCGATATGGCTGATGCCATTCAGCACCGGCAGGATGGCGGTGCGCGCATCAACGGCGGGGCGGGTGGTCTCAATCGCCTCAACCAAATCATAAGCCTTGCAAGTTAACAGCAGCACATCCCAGCCGGGTTGCAGCGCAACAGGCGTGATGGTTGTCACCTTGGCCTGATAATCGCCAAGGCCGCTTGAAATCCGCAGCCCATCACGGGCGAGTGCGGCGCCGCGTGCGGGGCGTACCAGAAAGCAAGGATCAAGCCCCGCCTGATGCAAACGCCCGCCAAAATAGCCACCCAAGGCGCCCGCGCCCAAAATCAAAATCCGCATCCGACCCTCACGCCAATCAATGCCGCAAGTTTAGCGCAAAGCGCCGGCCCTGCGAATGCCAGCCGGCCCCGTTACCCAAGCATGGATTTCGGGACATGCGCGTTGCGAAAACCCTGCTATGCTGGCCCGATGCGGAAATGGCTTATTGCCCTGATTGTCTTGCTTGGTGCCGGCGCTGCCTGGTGGGCGGCGGGCTTGACGCGCCCTGGCTTTCTGGAAGCGGATGGCCGCGCTGGCTTGCCCAAGCTTCGCACTGCCACGCTTGATCGCGGTTCCATCACTGCCGTGGTGGCGGCAACAGGCACGGTGAATCCAGTGACGCTGGTGCAGGTGGGCAGTCAATTATCAGGCCAGATTCGCACATTGCTGGCGGATTTCAATTCCAAGGTCACCGCCGATCAGCCCATTGCGCAATTGGATACCGCAACGCTTGAAGCCCGTCGCGCGGCGGCCGAGGCCGATGTGCATGCTGCCGCTGCGCAAATCACCGTCTCTCGCGCGCAGGCGGAACGCGCGGTGGCGGATCACGCGCAAGCGAAGGCACAGATCGAAGCGGTGCGCGCCGCGCTTCTGGGCGCCGAGGCCAGCCTGCGCGATGCCGAGGTTGAGGCCGCGCGCACAGCCGAATTGCGCGCCCGCGGTGTGGGCACGGAACGTGAGGCGCTGCGCGCCGGTTTCACCGCTGATCGGCTGCGCGCTGCAGTGGCACAGGCACAGGCGGATATTTCGCGCGCCGATGCCGCGTTGCTTGCCGCTGCGGCTGCTGCCCGTACCGCCGATGCACAGGTGGAAGCCGCGATTGCCGCGCGCGAACAAAGGGTGGCGCAGCTTCGTCAAATGGAGGTGGATCTTCGTAACGCCACGATCAAATCACCGATTGATGGCGTTGTTGTCTCTCGCAATATTGATGTCGGGCAAACTGTCGCGGCGTCTTTCCAATCCCCCATCCTGTTCCAGATCGCCGCTAGCCTGGATGAGATGGAAGTCCATGCGACAGTGGATGAGGCCGATATCGGCCGCGTGCGTGCCGGCCAGGAAGTGACCTTCACTGTCGCGTCCTACCCCAATGAAACTTTGCGTGGCCGTGTGAAGGAAATCCGCCTGGCAGCGACCACGGTACAGAATGTGGTGACCTATACGGTGGTGGTGAATACCTCCAATGCATCAGGCCGATTGCTGCCGGGTATGACAGCGACTTTGCGCATCATTACCGATATCCGGAATGATGTCTTGCGCGTGCCGAATGCAGCGCTGCGGTGGCGACCGGCGGGTAGTGCTGCCACTCCAGGCGGTGCGGCGCAAACACAAGGCGTCGGGCAGCAGATGGATCAGGCGCTGGCGCAGCTTTCGGATTTGACTGAGGCGCAGCGCACAGAAATTGAAGCCGCGCGTGCAGAAATGCGCTCCCGTATGGCGGCACTCCCGCAGGACCCGGATGCACGGCGCCAGCAGGCGCAAGCCGCACGCCAGCGCCTGTTTGCGCGGTTGAATGCGGTACTCACGCCAGATCAGCGCGCGCGCCTTGCAGCACTTCGCGGCAATGCAGCGGCTGGTCAGGCCGGCACCGTTTGGGTGCAGGAAGGTGAGGCGCCGCCGCGCGCCATACAGCTGCGCATTGGCCTGACCGATGGCAGTGTCACTGAAATCATCAGCGGCGATATTGCGGAAGGGATCGCGGTGGTCATCGGCCAGGAACGCGCCGGCGCTGCCCCGGCTTCCACCGCGCGACGGCTTTTCTGATGCCATGACGGCCTTGATTGAAACCAGCGGCCTCACCAAGCATTACCCAGCCGGTGAGGGCGTGGTTGCCGCCTTGCAGGATGTCTCGCTTTCCATCGCACCGGGGCGCTTTGTCGCCGCCATGGGGCCATCGGGTTCTGGCAAATCCACTTTCCTTAATCTGATCGGTTGCCTGGATCGCGCGACGCGCGGCAGCTATCGCCTGATGGGTGAGGAGGTTGAGGCACTTTCCCATGACCGGCTTGCCGATCTTCGCAGTCGGCGTCTGGGTTTTGTCTTTCAATCCTTCAACCTGCTGCCGCGTGCGGATGCGCTGGCCAATGTGGAACTGCCACTGATTTATCGCGGCATGCCAAGGCGACAACGGCGCGAACGCGCAGCGGCGGCGCTGGCGGCGGTCGGTCTTGTGGATCGCATGCATCATCGCCCGACGCAGCTTTCTGGTGGCCAGCAGCAGCGCGTGGCGATCGCGCGCGCCATTGTCGGCAGCCCGGATTTGATTTTGGCTGATGAACCGACCGGCGCCCTTGATACGCGCACCGGGCTTTCCATCATGGCGCTGTTTCAGGCGCTCAATCGCGACGGTGTCGGTATTCTGATGGTGACGCATGATGCGGATGTGGCGCGCTTTGCCGAACGCGTCTTGCGCTTTCGTGATGGGCGTTTGATTGCAGATGAAACGCAAAACGCCGCCGATGCCGCTGCCGCGCTGGCTGCTCTGCCGGAAGCGGATGTCGCGGCATGAGTGCGACCCTGCCGCCCATCACCGCAACGGCCAGGCGTGGCATTGATGTACTGGAAGCCTTGCGCGGCGCGTTATCAGCGCTTTCGGCTAATCTGTTGCGTTCCATCCTGACGGCGCTCGGCATTTTCATCGGTGTTGCGGCCGTCATCGCAACAGTGGCGGTGGGGGAAGGCGCGCGGCGCCAGGTGCTGGCGCAAATCCAATCCCTTGGTGCCAATCTGCTGATTGTCTGGGGTGGCAGCGCCACCATGGGCGGCGTGCGGCTTGGCGCGGGCGGCCGTTCCAACCTGTCCTGGGATGATGCGGCGGCGATTGCGCGTGAGATTCCGGAAGTGCAGGTGGCAGCCGGTTCCATTCGCCAGACCTTCCAGGTTGTGGCCGGCAATCAGAACTGGTCCACCACCGTATTGGCG
>Ga0172372_10003166_pt1 | contig 24457 bp, 21 predicted proteins | sample LakKiv5m_2_FD_114544 | JGI IMG/M metagenome (GOLD analysis project Ga0172372, IMG submission 114544) | Freshwater microbial communities from Kabuno Bay, South-Kivu, Congo - kab_092012_9.5m | ecosystem: Environmental > Aquatic > Freshwater > Lake | place: Democratic Republic of the Congo...
CGGCTCGATGTACGTCGCGTCCGCCACCTCCGGATCGGTCATGATGGTGGCAGGGTTCGAGTTGATCAGGACGACCCGGTACCCGAGCGCCTTCAGCGCCTTGCAGGCCTGGGTGCCGGAGTAGTCGAACTCGCAGGCCTGACCGATCACGATCGGACCGGACCCGATGACCAGGATGGACTTCAGGTCGGTGCGTGCGGGCATGGGCTACCCCCGGGCGACGGCGAGGAAACGGTGGAGGAGGAGGTGGGCGGAGTCGCGCGGGCCGGGGGCGGCCTCGGGGTGGAACTGCACGCACATCACGCGCAGATCGTCGTGGGCGAAGCCTTCGAGGGTGCCGTCGTTCAGGTTGACGTGGGTGACGCGGCCCCCGGCGGCCTCCACCCCCTTGGGATCTACGCAGAAGCCGTGGTTCTGGCTCGTGATCTCGACCCGCCCGGTCACGACGTCCCGCACGGGGTGGTTGCCCCCGCGGTGACCGAAACGGAGCTTGAAGGTGTCCGCGCCCAGCGCCAGCCCGAGGATCTGGTGGCCCAGGCAGACGCCCAGCAGCGGCACCCGACCCACGAGCTTCCGCACCTCGTCGACCACCCCGGGCAGCGCGGCTGGATCGCCGGGGCCGTTGGAGAGGAAGACCGCGTCCGCGTCCTCGGCGAGGACCTCGGCCGGGGTGGTGGCGGGGAAGACATCCACCCGGCAGCCCGCCGCCGCCAGGAGCCGGAGCTGGTTGCGCTTCACGCCGCCGTCCAGGACCGCCACGCGCAGGCCCGCGCCCTCGGCGAAGCGGTAGCGCCGCGGTGTGCTCACCTCGGTGGCGAGCGCGCGGCCCACCATGCCGGGCCAGGCCTCGATCCGCTCGCGGAGCTGGGCCTCGGAGAGACCTTCGGTGGTGATCGCGGCCCGCATCGCGCCCCGGGTGCGGATGTGGCGGACCAGCGCCCGGGTGTCGATCTCGTGGAGCGCCGAGACCCCGTGCCGGACCAGGTAGTCCTGCAGGCTCGCCTGGGCGCGGTGGTTGGAGGTGCGGCGGGAGAACTCGCGGGCCACGAAGCCCGACACGCGCACGGCGTCCGACTCGTCGTCCGCGTCGCACACCCCGTAGTTGCCGATCTCGGTGGAGGTCATCACCACGATCTGCTCCGCGTAGGAGGGATCGGTGAGGATCTCCTGGTACCCCGTCATCGACGTGTTGAAGACCACTTCTCCGACGCGGGTCCCGTCGGCTCCGTGCGCGGAACCCCGGAAGGTCCGCCCGTCCTCGAGGAGAAGAAGTCCGTCCATGTCAGGGCCGCGCGGATCTATGTCGGGGGGGCGACCGGGGCAAGGGGAAGGGCGGGGGCTCCCGGAGCCCCGTCGGAGCCCCTCCACCTCATGGCGGCGGGACGCCGATCCGATCTCCGCCACATGGTCCTCGAGGTGCTCACGCTGGGAGCGTTGGTCCTCGGCGCCGCCGCGTGGCGCGCCGATCGGGCCCGGCTGCAGGCGCGGCTCCTCGACGACGAGCGGGTCCGAGCGCTCCCGGTGGAGCTCGCCCTCTGGTGGCAGGGCGCGGGTGGGGGCCGGGCCGCGGACCGCTCCGTCGCGCTGCGCCGCGCCACCCAGCGGGTGGAGGCGGTGGCGAGGGCGTTGGGGCACGGGTCGGCGACGGTGGGGGCGGTCCAACTGGCCATCGCCCTGCCGCCCGGCATCCTCGCCGAACCCGGGCTGGCCCTCCCCGTCGCGACCCGACGGGCGCTGAGCTCGCGCCACGCCCGCTGGGACGGCACGGGCATCCCGGACGAGCTCCGCGGCTCGGCCATCCCCATCGAGGCCCAGCTGCTCTCCCTGGTCGACTGGCTCGAGATCCACGACGGCTCCCCGCCCCACACCCTGACCGCCGCGCTCCGCGCCGAGCGGGGGCGGCGGTTCGCGCCCGAGCTCGTGCGGGTGGCGGCCGAACACCTGCCCGAGCTTCGGGTCTCGAGCTTCCTCGACGTCTCCTCCCGGTTCCGCGTGACGGAGGGGGCGCTCCTCGTCGTGACGCCGGAAGGCATCGAGCACGACCCGTCCCCGCGCCGCGAGCAGGTCCTCTCGGTGCTGGACCAGAAGCTCCGGTCCCTCGTGCGGCCGACCGACCGCGTGTTCTGCACCGACCACGACGTGGTGGTGTGGCTCGCCGGGGTCGACGCGCAGGGCGCGATGGGCACGCTCAAGCGCATCGAGCCGATCGTTGCGCGCGTGGCGATTCCGGGGATCGAGGTGGGGGCGGTGGCCTGCGGCGCCAGCCTCGCCCTCGCCGACACCGACGCCACCAGCTTCACCGAGCTGCTCGCCGTCGCGCGCGAACGGGCGCGTCGTCGCGCCGAGGTCTCCGCGGGCTGACAGTCCGGTGTCACCGGCGGCTGCGGCGAGGGGGCTACATTGCCTCGACGCTGGAGTGGACCGATGCCGGAGGCAGTCAGCCCCCCGACCGGTGGGGGGAGCACCCTGTGGAGGGGATGCCTGGTGGCCGCGGGGGTCGCCCTCCTGGTCGCGGGTGTCGGCGGCTTCGCGGCGTGGCGCTGGACCGAGGCCCGGCGGGCCGAGGAGGCGGCCGCGGCGGAGGCCGAGGCGGAGCGCACCTTCGGCCCCGCGCTGGCCCGGCTGGAGGCGAAGCCGACGCCTCCGGCCGAAGTGGACCTCGACAAGACCATGCGCGTGCTGCGCGAGCTCGATCTGCAGCTCCGCGAGCAGCCGGACATGGAAGCCTACCTCGCCTACGTGGCCCAGCAGGACTACACCGGCGTCGATCCGCGGGTCATGAAGGCGCGGCGGGACCTCCTCCAGGCGCTCCTCCCGCTCCACGCGAAGCGACGCGAGGCCGAGGACCAGCGGGCGATGTGGGAGGCCACCACCGAGACGGTCCTCACGCTCGTGACCCTCGTGGACGCCCCCGCCGGCCCGGCCGGCCCGGTCAGCATCGACCGTGAGCGGGCGCTCGTGGAGCTCGAACGGCTCCGCGAGGAGCGGGACCTCTCCCGCTCGTTGCAGCGCGACGTGGCCGAGCTCCAGGGGGAGGTGCTCGACCAGATCCTCTCGCACAGCGAAGAGTGGAGCGCGATCCGCAACGAGTGGTCCACCCTCACCCAGCACCGCGAGAGCGCCTGGCTGGGCGTGGCCAAGGGGGACTGGCAGACGGCCGCCGCGGAGGCCGAGCGGGCGGTGAACCTGCCTCGCACCGCGCGCGAGCGGGACGCGCACCTCATCCTGGCCCTGGCCGCCATCGAGGGGGGGCCCGAGGTGAGCGATCAGGACCCCGCGCGGCTCCTCGACGCCTACCTGGCCACGCACCCGGGCGAGACCGCGCCCGCGCGCCTCCTCCAGGGCGTGCTGCTCGCGCGCGAGGGTCGGACCCGCGAGGCCGAGCACGCCTTCGACCTCTCCTCCAAGGAGTACGTGACCCAGTCGGCCGTGCTCTCCGACCGCTACGACCCCCGCTGGGAGCGCGCCCAGTACCTCCGTCGCACCAGCTCGGGGAACAACATCCTCGGGGTGTACCGGTCGAGCATGCTCGGCGCCGGCTACTGGAGCCCCGACCTCCAGCTCGCCCGCCTCGCCTTCGAGCGGGGAGACGCCGAGCTGGGACGGAAGCGCATCCGGGACCACTTCCAGCGGCGGCGTGAGCAGGCGGACGGCTTCCAGCTCCTCGTGGAGGACCTGGTGTGGTGCGAGACCGCCTTCGGGACCGAGTTCCGCACCATCTTCCCCGAGGAGAGCTGGCTCGACCTCGACCTGGGACGCACCCTGACCCGGGGCGCGCTGAAGCTGGGGGTCCAGAACCGCAGCGACCGCGGCTTCCCCAACGCGACGCTCCTCCTGGCGCTGCACCTCACCGACATGGCCGCCGGCGACTACGAGGTGGTGAAGGTGGGCGAGACGGCGCCGATGGTGGCGGCCGACGGGAGCACCTCCTTCGGCACCCTGGAGGTCGCGGTGCCCTGGGGAGACTCGACCAAGGGGGTCGACACGGTCATCTTCGAGAAGACCCGGTCCATCCTCATCACCGAAGAAGGGGTGATGTGGGTGGACACCGAGGACTTCAAGCGCCGCGCCGCCGAGGAGCTCCTCCGGGCCCCGGCCCCCGCCGACCCGGCGAACCAGGCCCTGCAGCTCGGGCTGCAGGCGCTCCGCGGCGACGTGGGGCTGACGGTCGAGCGGGTCCCCGTGCTCGCCGACAACGTGGTGGTGACGCTCCCGGCGCGGCTCGCCCCGCTCGCGCCCCTCTTCCAGCTCTCGGTGGACGGGGCGGAGGGGGTCCCCCCGGCGGTCAACGAGCTGAAGGGCGAGACCATCCGCCTGGTGTTCAAGGGGGTCTACGACTTCGACGCCGGCGGCTTCGCGCCTCCCCTCACCCTGCGGGTGCTCGGCCCGGGCCTGCGGCTGCGGCTGGACTTCGCGGGCGACGCGGGCGGCACCTACCGCGTGTCCGGGGCGCCCCGGGTCGAGTGAGGTCCACGGGCGAAGGCCCCTTGCGGGACCCTCGCACGAGTGTTGACACGTCATCCCCGATGAAGGACACTTGCGTGGGGAAGCCGCGATGCACCTCGAATCCTCCGAGCCGGAACGACAAGGGCGCCGAGACTTCCGACTGCTGCTCCTGTCCAACCTCCTGCTGATCGCCCTCCTCGCCTCCGCCGCCATCTGGTTGGCGGGGCAGGCTCACCTCGTGCAGCGGGTGGGCCGCGGTGGCCCGCTCGGCACGCTCCTGCTCTTCGGCGTCGGAGCCTGGGCCTGGGCGGAGGTGCTGCTCCTCCCGCTCCTCAACGCCCGCCGCGCCTTCAGCCGGCCGATTCCGCGCGAGCCTTGAACGCGGAGAGGGTGGCCGGGAGGTTCACCTCGACCAGCGTTTTCATCACCGAGCCGGGCACGAACATCCCCACGTCCAGGTCCAGCTCGTACGCGGCCCGCGTGCGCGCGCCGCCGTCGAGCGGACTCAGCTCCCAGCCGCCGCTGTTGGCCTGGAACATGCCGGAGACCAGGCTCCAGCGCAGCCGCGTGTCGGACTCCTGGACCAGGCGGAGCGTGTACTCGATCCGCCGGATGATCCGCACCGCGAAGCGCACCGTCCACTCGCCCGGCGCCGCCGACAGCACCGTGGACTCCATCATCTCGGGCAGGAACTCCGGGTAGGCCGCAAAGTCGGTGATGACGGCCATGAGCCGCGCCGGCGGGACGTCCACGTCGATCGTTCGGAGGGCGGCAGGCACCGACCGGTATCTATCTGATACCCTCCGCCCATGCCTCAGGACCCGTACGGCTACCAGGTCACCCCCTCCGCGGCAGCGCCGTCCTCCGCCTCGGTCCCCATGTGGGCCGGTTTCTTCGCGCTCCTGCTCGCGCTGCTGGGGCCGTGCACCTGCTACCTGACCTCCTTCCTCTCGCTCCCCATGGGCGCCTACGCGGCGTGGGCCGGGATGCAGGCGCGGGACGCCTCGACCGTTCCGGAACAGCGGGAGATGGCGCTCAACGGCGTGCTCTCGGGCCTGTTCTCGTCGCTCTGGAGCCTCATGTGGCTCACCCTGATCTTCATGTACGTGCTGCTCTACGTGGGCATCCTCGGCTTCGCCCTGATGAGCGGCTCCGGTGGCGGCGGCTTCTGAGGCGGCCGCGCCCGCCCCGGGCGTGATGGGTTAGCCGCGAGCGGCCATGCCCCGCGTCTACATCAAAGAATTCGGCTGTCAGATGAACGAGTACGACAGCGGAAAGATGCGTGCGCAGCTCGCCCGGGACGGGTGGGAGCCGACCGCCGAGCCCGACGACGCGGACCTGGTCATCGTGAACACCTGCTCGGTGCGGGAGAAGCCGGAGCAGAAGCTCCACTCCTTCCTCGGACGGGTGCTGCCGCAGAAGCGCTCGCGCGAGGTCACGGTGGCGGTGGCGGGGTGCATGGCCCAGGTGGCCGGAAAGGAGCTGTACCGCAAGTACCCCGCGGTGGATCTCGTCTTCGGGCCCGACGGCGTGAACCGGGTGCGGGAGCTGGTGGCCCAGTCGCGGAGCCGCCGGGTGCTGGACACCCGGTTCGACGACACGGTGGGCTACGCCTTCCCGACCGACCTGGACCCCGACGCGGCCGGCATCGCCGCGTACGTGACCATCCAGAAGGGCTGCGACAACAAGTGCACCTTCTGCATCGTCCCCGCGACTCGCGGGGTGGAGGTGTCCCGCCCGGCGGACGACGTGCTCGCCGAGGTCCGCGCGCTCGTCGGCCGCGGAGTGAAGGAGATCACCCTCATCGGCCAGAACGTGAACAGCTACGGGCTGAAGGTCCCGGGCATGCCCACCTTCGCCGAGCTCCTGCGGCGCGTGCACGACGTGCCCGGGCTCGAGGTGCTGCGCTACACCACCTCCCACCCGCGCGACATCGGCGAGGACGTGGTGGCCTGCTACCGCGACCTCCCTCGACTCGCGTCCCACCTGCACCTGCCCGTGCAGAGCGGGAGCGACCGGGTGCTGCGCCGCATGAAGCGCTTCTACACCCGCGCCCAGTACCTCGCGCTGGTGGACCGCCTCCGCGCCGCGCGCCCCGACCTGGTCCTCACCACCGACGTCATCACCGGCTTTCCCGGAGAGACGGACGCGGACTTCGAGGACACGCTGAGCCTCCTGGACGCGGTGCGCTTCCACACCTCCTTCTCCTTCTGCTACTCCCCCCGCCCCGGCACCCCGGCGCTCCGCCTCGCGGACGACGCGGTCGCCCCCGAGGTCGCCGCCGCCCGGCTCACCCGGTTCCAGGAGCGCCAGCGGGCCATCGCCCTCGCCGAGCACCAGAAGCTCGTCGGAGCGGTGGTGCGGGTGCTGGTGGAGGGTCCCTCCGCGCACGACGAGGGCGTGGTGTGCGGCCGCACCTCCACCTTCAAGACCGTGAACTTCGCCGGCTCGGAGGACCTGGTGGGGCACTGGGTGGACGTGCGGATCGGACTGGCGTGGGCCAACTCGCTGCGCGGGGAGCAGGTCGGGGTGGGGTGAAGCGCGGGGCGGCGCGCCACCCGGCTAGCCGCGCGCGTCCACCAGCGCGGCGACGAACTGCCTGAGCGTGGGCCCGTCGAACGGCTTCTCCACACAGCGATCCGGCATGGCCTGGACGAAGTCCATGGCCGCGCGGGTGAACGCCCCGCCGGTCACGAAGCCACACCGCGGCGCGAGCTCGGGCCAGTGGGCGCGGACCTCGTCGAAGAAGCCCATCCCGGTCATGGAGGGCATCATGAGGTCGCACAGCACGGCGTCGTAGCGCTCCCCCGCGCTCAGGCGCGCCAGCGCGTCCGCGGCGCTGACCACCATCACCACGTCGTGATCGGCCTGGATCAGGGCCTCGATCACCCGGGCGACCATGGGCTCGTCGTCGATCACCAGCACCCGCCCCCTGCGGACCGCGCCCGCGGGGCGCGGCTCGGGCTCGCCGGGATCGGGCTCGACCGGCGGCGCCTGCGGCAGGATCACCCGGAACCGGCTCCCCTGTCCGAGCACCGATTCGACCTCCATGCGGCCGCCCATCGCGCTGACCACGTTGTGGCAGGAGGTGAGCCCGAGGCCGGTCGCCTCCCCCACCGGCCGGGTGGTGAAGAAGGGATCGAAGATCCGGCGCATCACGTCGCCGCTCATGCCCTGCCCGTTGTCCTGGACCTCCACCACCACCGCACCCCGGCCGTCCTCGAAGGTGGCGACCCGGATCTCGTTGTCGTCGCTCGATCGCGCCGAGGGCATGGCGTTCATCGCGTTGCTGATCAGGTTCACGAAGGCCTGCGCCAGCGGGCCCTCGCTGCCCATCACCCGGGCACGCGCCGCGAACTGCTTCCGCACCCGGGTCTGGTGCCGGATCTCGTTGTTGAGGATGCGGAGCGCGGACTCGATGACCGGGTGGATGTCCAGGGGACCGGGGGGCTCCGCTTCGGAGCGGGCGAAGGTCTTCAGATCCGCCACGATGGCCCGAACGCGCTCGGCCCCCTCGATGGCGTCGGTGAGCGCCCGTCGCACCAGCGGGTTGTTGAGCGCGGGCTGGGTGTCCGCCATCGCGAGGAGGTACTCGAGGTTGCCGAGCACGTAGGCGAGCGGGTTGTTGACCTCGTGCGCGATCCCCTTCGCCAGGAGCCCCGCGTTCGAGAGCCGATCGGCCACCAGCAGCTGGGCATCCAACCGCTTACGCTCCGAGATGTCGGTCTGGATGCCGGTCATGCGCACGGCACGACCATCCGGGGCGCGCTCCACCACCTTTCCGCGGTCGAGCACCCAGATCCACGAGCCGTCCCGATGCTTGAGGCGGTGCTCGGTCTCGTAGATCGCGGTGTGCCCCTTGAGATGCGCCACCATCGCCCGGGTGACGGGCTCCAGGTCGTCCGGGTGGACGAGCGCGCGCCAGGTCTCCACGTCGGGCTCGATGGTGCCGGGCGCGAAGCCCAGCAGCTGCTCCCACTCGGGCGAGTAGTAGAGCACCTTGGACGGGAAGTCCCAGTCCCAGAGGCCCGCCTTCGCCCCGCCCACCGCGAGCTTCAGCCGCTCCTCGCTCCGCCGGAGCTCCTCGGCCGCGTCCCGGCGCTCGGTCACGTCGACGGCGCTCCCCGTCATCCGGACCGGGAGCCCGGCGGCGTCGCGGTACACCCCGCCCTCCACCGCCAGCCACCGCTCCCGACCGTCCCGACGGAGGAACCGCAGCTCCAGGGCGAGGTGATCCTCCCCGTCCAGCGCCCGCTGGAACGCCGAGCGGCTCGGGCGCACGTCGTCCGGGTGGACCCGGTCCCAGAACGCGCCGGACGACCAGGCCGCGGCGAGCGCCGGGTCCCCCAGCACGCGCTCGGCCTCCCCGCTCCAAACGAGGTGGTCGGTGACGACGTCCCAGTCCCAGACGGCCATCCCGGCGGCGCGGGTGGCGAGGCGGAACCGCTCCTCCTGGATCCGCAGCGCCCCGTCCCAACGGGCGCGCTCGATCTCCGCGCCCGCCCGCTGCGCGAGCGTGTGGAGCACCGAGCGGGCGGTGGGGCTCAGGTCGACCCGGCCGTCGTGACACGCGGCGAGGATGCCGCAGGGGGCTCCGTCGTGGTCCGGGATGGGGACGGCGAAGAAGCCGTCCACCGCGTGCCGCGCGATCATCGGATCGTTGGGGAACAGCTCCCCCGCCCCGGTCGGATGGTGCACCTCCCGCCCGTGGCCGGCCTCCTCGCAGGCGGAGCCGGGGATGGAGAACTCGATCGGGGTGTGGAAGGCCCCATCCGCCCAGTAGGCCTGCGAGCGCAGGAGCTCTCCCTCCGCCCGGACGATCTCTCCCACCACGACCCGACGCACCCCCAGGAAGCGGGCCACCTCGCGCGCGAGCGCGGCGAAGAACGCCGCACCGACCTCAGAGGTGCCGCGCAGCAGCGTCCGCAGGGCCTCCTCGGGGGCGCGCGCCGCGGTGACGTCCATGGCCACCCCGGCCATGAGCTCGACCGCACCGTCCGCCCGCCGGACCAGCGGCACCCGCCGGATGTGCACCCAGCGCCAGCCGAGATCGGCGCGGATCCGGTACTCCGAGCGGGCGAGATCCTCGGCGCCCGGGTCCCCCTCCCCTCGCCACCGGCGCTCGAACTGGAGGGCATCCTCGGGGTGGAGCAACTGCACGAGGTGCTCGGGACTGGCCGACAACATCTCGGCGGCATCGAAGCCCAGCACCGGGCGCGCGTTCGGGCTGATCCAGATCAGCGCCCCCCGGATCAGGTCGTAGGCGTACACCGCCCCTTCCGCGACTCCGGAGATCTGTCGGCAGACGTCCGGCTCCCCCGCCCACCGGGCCTCGAGGAGCTCCACCCGAAGGCAGAGCACCTCGGCGTCCTGGGGCCAGCGCGCCACGTCGGCTGCGCCGGCGGTCATGGCGGCCTCGGGGCTCGCGCCCGGACCCACCACGGCGAGCAGCGGGAGCCGCAGCCCCGCGGACCCGTAGCCGGCGAGTAGGGCGGAGAGCCGCTCGGCGTCGCCCTCCTCGAGGGGCGCGACCAGGATCGGCCAACCGCCCCGCGCCCACTCCACGAAGGGAAGCTCCAAGGAGGGGAGGGACCGCACCGTCCGACCGCCCTTGCGGAGCGTGTCCGCCACGGCGTCGTGCACGGGCCCCCCGGTCCCCAACACCCAGAGTTCGCGATCTCCCGCCAACACTACCCCGACGACCGGCTCTCTATAGCGTGTGTCCCCCCCGGGGCGCACCCCGACGCTCTCCGGGACGCTCCACCTCCACGAGCCCGACCTCCGGCACGATGGCGACCACCCGGTCGCCCGGCTCGCCCCGGACGCGCCCGGAGCCGGTGAAGCCCCCGAACGCGGGGAGGATCCCCACCGAGCGCCCGAGGTGGAAACACGGGAAGGAGACCCGGTCGATGCCGCGGCCCACCACCACCCCGGCGTGCACGTGGCCGGCCCAGACGTAGCGCCCGTCCGGGTCGGGCACGGGATGGTGACGGAAGCGGAACGGGCCCTCCACCCGCTCCACCCGGTCGTCGATCCCCCACGAGGGCGGGAGCTCGGGCACGTGGCGATCGTGATTGCCCCGCACCAGGGTCATGGCCACCGGGCAGCGCCGCCGGAAGGCGCTCACCGCCTCGAGCACCCCCTCCGACAGCCCGGCGCGCGCGTGGACCAGGTCGCCGAGCACCACCACCCGGTCGACCTCGGCCGTCGCGACGAGTCGCTCGAGGCGCTCGAGGTCCGCCTCCAGCTCGTCCGGGACCGGCAGTCCGGCGGCCCGGAACGCGGCGCTCTTCCCCCAGTGCAGGTCCGCCACCAGCAGGGTGGACCCCCAGCGCAGCGCGCGCTCGGCGTAGAGGCGCACCCCCTCCCCGGCTACGACGAGGTCCACGTCTCTCTCAGGCGCTGCAGGCGCTGGGCGGCCGCCTCGGTCGAGAGCCCGTCGACCGACAGGCGCTCGATCACAAGCGGGAACGCGAGCGGGCTCGGGTGGGGGGTGTCCACGTGCTCGAGGGGGACGCTCGACAGGCGCGCGAGCGCCCGAGCCAGGCGGTCCTCCTCGAAGTGCTGCTCGATCACCTCCCGACGGGCCTGCACGACGAGCAGGTGCTCGGGGTCGTGGCGGACGAGCACGTCGAACAGGAGCCCGGTCGAGACCTGGAGCTGCCTCGCACCCTTGGGCGCCCAGGGCTGCCCGGGGTGCACGAAGCCGGCGATCCGCGCCACGTCCCGGAAGCGACGCCGGGCCAGCTCGGTGTGGTTGACGCTAGCGAGCACGTCCTCCACCAGGCCGTCGAGCCGGAGCGCCTCCGGCCCGAGCACCTCCTCCCAGGGGAGCACGGTGGGGGAGAGGAGCTCGAAGCCGTAGTCGTTCACGGCGATGGTGAAGGTGACCGGGGTACGCCGTCCCCAACGCGAGGCGATCAGCGCGGCGAGGCCCTCGTGCACCGCACGCCCCTCGAAGGGGTAGACGAAGGCGTGCCACCCTTCGGCGGTCCGGCAGCGCTCCACCATCACCGAATCGGGGCCGGGGAGGCGGGAGAGCCGCGCCTGCTCCTCGAACAGGAAACGCGCCGCCACCAGCTCCGGGGTGTCCGCCCGGCCGTCCCGTACCCCCTCGAAGACCCGCCTCACCGCCGCGCCGAGCGTGCCCGAGATGGGGAGCCGGGTGCCCGGCCAGTGGGGCGTGACGCCGGTCCGCCGGGTGGCCGGGCGCACCCACGCGGTCAGGTCGCGCACCCGGACCAGCTCCAGGAGGCGTCCGGCGAAGAGGAAGCGGGCGCCGGGGGAGAGGCGGGCGATGAAGCCCTCGTCGATGGAGCCGAGCGAGGCCCCGTTCCCCATGCGGACCATCATCGTCACGTCGCCGACGATGGTGCCCACGGTCAGGCGGTGGAAACGGGCGAGCTCCGGATCGGGCAGGCGGTGGACCCCGTCCGGGTCGGCGACCAGCTTCCGGAACTGGGGGTAGGCCCGCAGCGCCCGGCCCCCTTCCCGCACCATCGCGAGGGCGGCGTCGAAGGCGGCTTCGGAGAGGTCCCGAAAACCCCAGGCAGTCCGCACCTCGGCGTACATCGACGCCCGGCTCCAGCCACCCCCGAGCGCGGAGGAGACGAGGTGCTGACCCAGGACGTCCAGCGGGGCGCGCATCGGCCGTCGCGGCTCGATCTCCCCGCGCTCGAGCGCGTCCCGGGCGGCGGCGATCTCCACGAGCTGGAGCGCATGGGTGGGGACGCAGAGGATCCGGCAGGTCTCGCCGGGCCGGTGGCCGGAGCGTCCGGCGCGCTGGAGGAGGCGCGCCAGCCCCTTCGGCGAGCCGATCTGGACCACCCGCTCGACCGGCGCGAGGTCGACGCCGAGGTCCAGGGACGCGGTGGCCACCACCAGCTTGAGGCTCCCGTCCTTGAGCCCGGCCTCGGCCGCCTCGCGCGCCTCGCGCTCGACCGAGCCGTGGTGCAGGCCCATCGGCACGCCGGGCAGCGCCGCCGTCAGCGCCGCGTACCACTGCTCGGCCTGGGCGCGGGTGTTCACGAACACCAGCGTGGAGCGCTCGGGGTCGAGCCAGCGCACCAGGGCGGGGAGGAGGGTGACGCCGAGGTGGCCGGCCCAGGGGAGCGCGCGGGGGTCGGGCGGGAGCAGGGTCTCGATCACCACGGGCCGGGGCAGCTCGGCCCGGATGACGACCGGCTCGCATCCGACCCCGACCGCCGCCCGCGCCGCCTCCTCCACGTTCGAGAGCGTGGCCGAGAGCGCCCAGGTGCGCGACCCGGGCGCGAAGCCCCGCAGCCGCGCCAGCCCGAGCTCCAGGAGCGAGCCGCGCTTGCTGTCGAGGAGCTCGTGCCACTCGTCCACCACCACCCCCCGCAGGCGAGCGAAGCGGGCCGGCGCATCGGGCTCGGTGAGCAGCAGGGCGAGGGACTCGGGCGTGGTGACGAGGACGTGCGGGAGGTCCCGGCGCTGGCGCGCCCGCACGTGGGAGGGGGTGTCTCCGGTGCGCGCCTCCACCCGGAGTCCGAGCTCCAGCGCGTCCACGGGCGCGCGCACCGCCGACTCGATGTCCCGGGACATCGCCCGCAGCGGGCTCACGTAGAGGAGGTGGCCCCCGCCTTCGGCCACCGCGGCCAGCGGGGCGAGCGCGGCCGCGTAGGTCTTCCCCGCCCCGGTGGGGACGTGCACGAGCCCGCTCCGCCCGTCGCGCCAGGCCGACCAGGTGGCCTCCTGGAAGGGGAGCGGACGCCAGCCGCGGGTGCCGAACCACCCGCGCAGGCGCTCCAGGGTGCCCGCACCCTCGCCGGGACTAGGCGCGGCGACGGGCCGCGCCACAGTACATGAAGCGGACCCGGAAGCTCCGGTCGTACTCGCGCACCACGTGCGGGACCCGATCCACCGCCTCCACGAGCTCGAAGCCGATGGCGCCGAGCGCCTCGGCGAGCTCGTCCTCGGGGTTCGGCTTCGTCTCCGACGGGGTGCCTCGCACGTTGAACCCCGTGTGAAAGGTGAGGATGCCGTTGGGCGCCACGAGCTCGGTGGAGGCCACGAGCACCTCGCCCACCGATTCCGCGCAGGAATCCAGCACGTCCCCGAGGTGCACCCACGGGAAGCTCCCGGCCGCGAAGGGGGGGCGGGCCGCGTCGGCGATCGCGAAGTTCAGCCCGCTGGGGATGGGGGTGAAGGGGATCTTCACCTTCTTCAACCCGACCTTGTGGGTGGGGAGCAGCGCGGTGGTGCTGCCTCCGCAGAGGGTCGCCCGCGCGAGCATGACCACGTCGGGGTTGACGTCGAAGGCGTAGGTGGTGCGGCCGAGTGCCACCATCCGCCGCCCCATGGGCGCCATCCCGCAGCCGACGTCCAGCGCGAAGCCCGGAGGGGCATGCCGCTGGGCGAAGCCGACGCAGACCGCATCCGGCCCGGCGTCGCCCAGGGTCGCGAACCACTGGCCCAGGCCACCCGGGGCTCCGAGGAGCGACGGGGGGAGGTGCGGGGTGATGGGGTCCGGGCTCTGGGTGACCCGGATGTCCGGAGCGCCCCCGAAAGCCTTGCGGTGCGTGATGAGGAAGGCGCGCGGATCGTCCACCAGGACGGGGATGTCCCCCACCACGGGGTAGGTGATCCCAGCCTGGGCGGAGCGCCATTCGCGGAGGGGGCCGCGGGTGCGCGGGCAGACGAACATGCCGGCGGATTAGCCCATCGCCCGCCCCTCGGCGACGGGCCGGCCGACGGGTGCGCCGGGCCCGTAGCGCGCACCGCAGGGCGGGGACGGGCGCCGGTCAGCGCAGGCGGCGGATCTCCGGCAGGAACCCGGCCGCCTCGGCCGCCGCCCCGAAAGCCCGGACCGCGGCGACGTCCACGCGGCGACCCTGGGCGAAGGCCACCCGCCGGCCGGTGGCCAGGGCGAAGAGGGGCTCGAGCAGGCATGCGTAGACGCTGTTCAGGCCGTAGCCGGCCACGATGTGGAAGAGCACCCCCCACCCGTTGCGCCGCCAGCCGGGCGGGAGCCGGACCGACTCGCCGGCGAGCACCCGCACCCCGGGGGGGGTGGGGCCGGAGAGGGTGCGGGGCAGGGCGACGTCCACGAGCGTGGTGCCGGCGCTCACCCGTTCGGGGGGCAGCACGCCCCCGCTGGTGTGGCAACCGACCACGAGCCGGACGCCCTCGAGCGTTTCGGGGTCCTCCCGGACCTCGAGCTCCTCGCCCAGGAGCTCCGCCACGACCCTGCCCACGCCACCGCGGGCGCCGAGCACGGCCACGACGCGGTGTCCTTCCTCGCGGGCCACCCGGCGCGCCACGTGGCAGGCGGCCCACGCCGTCGCGGCGTTCCCGGTGGTGACCGGGAGCCCGCACAGCGCCTCCAGCGCCGCCCCCCGGCTGGCGATGGCCGCGAGTACGCTGCCGAGGCCGACGAACTGCGCCGGCGCCGCCTCCTGGACCGCGCGCTCCATGCAGCGCAGCGCCAGCTCCTGGTCCGCCAGGAGCTCGTGCGGAAGCATCGGCACCCCCGCGACCACCCCCTCGACGTCCCCGAAGCCCACGCGGCAGTAGATGCCGACGTCGTCGGGCAGGCGGGGGCGCCCGCCCAGGAGCAGGCGAGGCTTCAGCGTCGGCGCCCCGGACAGTACCCGGGCCACCGGAACGAGCGGGTGGACGACGAAGACGAAGCGCCTCACCCCGGGCGCGCCCGGACGTACATCCCTACGCCGCGGCGGCGCGGAGGCGGATGACCAGGTTGTAGAAGGTGCCGACGCGGAACAACTGCGCCACCTCGGAGACCTTCAGGCCATCGCGGAACTCGGCGGGGGGCACCTCGGGCATGTACGCCGCGAGGCGGTCCAGGGCGGGGCGGGTGAGCACGCCGTTCACCTCGTAGCTCTCGCCTTCGGCGAGGCCCTCCTTGCTCGCGGCCTCGATGCCGCCGCGGGGGATGCGGATGTCGAAGGCCCGCTCCAGCCGGAAGGCGATGTCGAGGAAGTCCAGGGACTCCGCGCCGAGGTCCCCGATGAGCTTCGAGGAGTACTCCACCTCTTCGACGTCCAGGCCGAGCGCCCCGGCGACGCAGCCGCAGACCTTCTCGTACACGTCGAGTTCGAGGCCGGGTGGCAGGGACATTGAAGCTCCGATCGCGGAAGAGGATACCAACGCTGAGCCGCGATTCAACGTCAGCCCGGGCAAAGAACTCGTCAGGAGGCCGGTGCGCGGGCCGGGACCGCGGACACCCACAATCCGCCCAGCCCGAAGTTTCGTTCGCCGGCCAGCCAGCGTCGTACGAAGGCGACGGGGACGGAGGCTGCGCCGAGCTCGCCGAGCTGCTCCTCGGCCCCCTCGTCGATCGGGACCCCGGCCCGCACCTCGTCCGCGTCCGTCCCCGGACCGAAGACCACGAAGGCCGCGCCTTCCCCGCCCGCGCGCCCGATCAGCCCCTCCGCGCCGACGAGCCCGTCGGCCCCTCCGGCGACGGCGAGGTCCACCCGACCCTCCGCCACCGCGAGCGCCCCGGCGCACAGCGCGACCGCTCCGCCGAGTCGACCGTCGCACCAGTTGCCGTTGTCCCCCTGGAGGTCGTGCTGGGCCGAGGCGTAGCCGAGCACGTTGTTCGAGAGCCCCTTCACGAGCCAGAGCGGCGGGATGAGGGGCACGGCGTCGGCGGCGAACGCCGCCAGGCTGGGATCCCGCATGGCTCCGAGCGCCGCGGCGAGGTCCTCCGGATCCCCCGACTGCGGCGAGGCCCCCACGTACAGGCCGCGCCGCGCGGGCGGCACCTCCACCCAGGCGGGCCAGCCCGCCAGCGCGGTGCCCACCGCCGCCACCCCCAACTGGACCGGACGGGTCATGGTCTTGAGGTGCTTGCGCGGCAGGCCCGCGGCCACCGGGTCGAACCCCGGGACCGGTCCGGGGGCGCCGAGCCCCAGGCCGTCCATCCCGATTCCGGCAGGGCAGTAGAGCGAGGCGGCGAGGATCCGTACGGGGCGAGTCACGGGGCACCCAGGAGGACGGCACAGTTCTGGCCGCCGAAGCCGAAGGAGTTGGAGAGGATCACCCGCGGACGGCGGGGGACGTCGTGGGTCAGCACGTTCGCGGGGAGGTCGGGGTCGACCTCGTCCAGGCCCACGGTGCCGGGGAGCACCCCGTCGCGGAAGGCGGCGAGGCACAGCGCCAGCTCCACCGCGCCGGCGGCAGCGACGCAGTGGCCGACCGCCCCCTTGAAGGAGCTCACCGGCGTGTCGCCCAGCACCCGGCTCACCGCGAGCGCCTCGGCCCGGTCTCCGACCGGGGTTCCCGTGCCGTGCGCGTTGACGTAGTCCACGTCGGTGGGGGCGAGCCCGGCGTCCCGGAGCGCGCGGGTCATGGCCAGCGCGGCGCCCTGCCCCTCCGGATGGGGGGCGGTGACGTTGTAGGCGTCGACGCTCGTGCCGGAGCCGAGCCAGCGCGCCAGCACCGGGGCCCCCCGCGCGCGGGCGTCCGCCTCGCGCTCCAGGCGGATGACCGCCGCCCCCTCCCCGATGAGGAAGCCGTCACGCTTACGGTCGAAGGGCCGCGCCTGGGTGGGGGAGAGCGCTCCGAGGACCACGAAGGAGAGGAGCCCGACCGGGTGCAGCATCGCGTCGTGCCCCCCGGCCCAGGCCACGTCCACCTCGCCGCGGCCCACCGCCCGGGCGGCCAGCGCCATGGCCTGCGCGGCGGCGGCGCAGGCCGAGAAGCTCGTCTCCGCGCGCTCGGCGCCGAGCCGTTCCGCGAGCACGCGTGTGACCCGGGCCGGATCGTGGCGCCGGGGCGCCGGGTGGTCCGTGGCGAGGTCGCGCGCCATCGCCGCCCGATCGAAGCTCCCGCCGTGCAGGTGAGGGAGCAGGTCCCGCACGACCTCGTCCGGGGTGAGGCTGGAGAGCCCGGTGCCCAGCCAGAGCCCGCGCCGCCCGCCCCCCGGGTCGTCCGCGGTGGCGTCGGCGAGCGCGGCCGCGGCCAGCGACCCCTTCCGGTCGTCGGGGAAGGCGTCGTCCTCGGCCAGCCCGTCCACGCCGGCCACTCCGCTCACTCCGAGCGCGGTCGCCGCCGCGTCGGCCCGCACGTAGCGCCGGGTCGGCACGACGGGTCGGGAGCCGGCGGCGCACCTCAAGCCGACGGCGGTGATCACCACCGGGGCCAGAGCGCGGGAGCTCAAGCGATGCGCCCGAGCACGAGGCGCATGAGCACGAGCAGGAGCGCGCCGAGCACGCCCAGGGCGAGCAGGAGGCCGGGGGTGACCACCCCCTGCTCCCGCCGAAGGGCGCGCGCGCCCACCGGACGGACCACGGCCGCTTCGGCCGAGAACACCCCGGTCCGATCGGGTTCGGCGGTGTGGGGACCATCGTGGACCATCACGACCGGCCCGGCGACCGGGGCGGCCGGACCTCCGGCCCGGCGCACCGGAAGCTCGGTGGTGCGGTCCGCCGGCGCGGGATCGGAGCGGGTGGGGTCCACGTCCTCGTCGGGCCGGCCGAGCGAGACCTCGGCGGTCGGTTCGCGCTCGTCCTCGCGCCCCCAGCCGGTGATCACCACCGGCGGGCGGCCCGCGCCGTCGACCCCTTCGGTCTCGTCGGCCCACGTCGGATCCACCGGCGCCTGCCGAGCCTTCATCAGCGCCCGCACCTCGTCCTGCCGGGTGGGCGCCTCGTCCCAGGCGCCCGGCGCCGAGGGAGGCGGCGCGTCCAGCCCCTCGGTGAGGTCGGAGAGGTCGATCGCGGCGACGGACTCGTCCAGCTCCAGGGAGACGGAGATCTCGCCGGTGAGCTCGAGCGGAGGCAGGTCCTCGGTCCGCTCGAGGGGGGCGGGCTCGCTCGGCCCGGGCGCGGCCACCACCGGGATCGGGGCCGACTCCCGCGGAGGCTCGGGGCGAACGCGCGGGAAGGGCACCGGGCGGGGACGTGCGCGGGCGGGCGGCGCGGCAGCCCGGGGGGGCGCGGCGGGAGCACCGGGGGGCTCCGCCAGGTCGCCGCCGAAGAGGCCGAAGGGGTCGCTGGCCTCGGCCGGATCCTCCCGGGGGTCCTCCACGAGGAGGAGCTCGGAGAGCGGGTTGGGCGCGCGGACCCGGCCGAAGTCGCTCGCGAGCGCCACCGGGACGACCCGTTCCGCCCACACCGCGAAGCCCTCGTCGGAGATGCGACGGGCGAACGCGCGGCAGCGCTCGGCGGTGGCCCCGAGCTCGGGGCGATGGGCCGGCTCGAAGGCGCACAGCTCGGCCACCAGGGCTCCGAGCGCGGCATCCCCCCCCGCGCGTTGCGCGATCCGCTGGGCGCGATCCCCCACGAGGCGGGCGTGCGCGTCCGAACGCAGCCGCGGCCGGTCGAGCGGGTCCAGGGTGAGCAGGTCGATGAGCGTGGCGCCGAGCCCGTACACGTCCGCGGCCCGCTCGGGCTGGCGCGGACGCACCCGCTCCGGGGCCAGGTAGGCCGGGGGGAAGAGGGCGGGCCGGTCCAGGTCGAAGAGCAGGGCCGCGATGCCGGTGTCCACGAGCCGCGCCGCGCCCGACTCGTCCACCCGGACGTTGGCCGGGCGGACGTCGCCGTGGACCAGCCGGAGCGCGGGACCCCCGTGGAAGGCGCTCCGCGACCACCCGGCGTCCAGGCTGGCGGCGAGCCGACCCACGAGCTCGAGGGCCGGGCGCAGGGGCATGGGCGAGGCGCAGGCCCGGAGGTGGTTGACCAGGGCGTCGAGCCCGATGCCCTCCACGAACTCCGACACCACCGAGACCTGCCCGCCGATGTGGACCACGTCGTCCACGGCGGCGAAGCCGGCGTGCCGCAGCCAGCCCAGGTGCCGGAGCCGGTCCCGCAAGGCGGCCGAGCGCTCGGGCTGCTCGTCGGCGCGCACCGGAAGGCGGCGCAGGGCGACGAGGCGGGTCCCCCCGTCGGCCAGGCGCTGCTCCGCGAGGTGCACCGGCCCGCGCGACCCGGTGCCGAGCTCCCGGAGGAGGGTGAAGCGGCGGGGGGGGACCGAGGTGCTCAGGGGATCCTCGCCGGGGAGGGTACCACGGCTCGGAGGGCATGGAGGAGGCCCTCGACGGGCCCCAGGTCGCCGAGCGCGGCGCGCGCGGGGGCCCGGGCCGGGGGGATGGGCACCCCGCCGGGAGCGAGCACCACGAACACGGCCGCCTCCCCCGGAGGGTCCGTCGCGCCCTCCCGGACGCGGTCCCTCGCCGAGCCCAGGTCGACCCCGGACCAGGCCGCGCCCACCAGGGCGGCCGGGCAGCGCCCCTCCTCCACCGCGCGGACCCCCTCGGCCAGGGCCGCCGCCGCCGCCTCCGGGCCGCCCGCCCAGGTACCGTTCTCGCCGCGGATCCCGCACTGGATGGAGACCCAGGCGAGGACCATGTTGGGGAGGGTGCGCAGCGGGAGGAGCGGCGGGTACAGCGCCCGCCCGGCCCCGGCGAGCGCGGACAGATCGATGCCCTCCGGGCTCGCGAGCGCGGCCAGGGCGGGCTCGGCCTCACCTTCGTCCGGCGGTTCGCGCCCGACCGCGACGAAGAGTCCGAGGGCGTCACGGTCGAGTGCGAGGCCGGCGAGCGCCCGCCCGGCCGCCGGGAGGGCGAGTCGGGCCGCGCGCGGCAGCAGGCGAGCGTCCTTCCGCCGGGCCAGCCAGGGGCCGAGGTCGGGGCCGGGCACCACACCGGCCCGGGGGTCGGGCAGATGACGGAGCTCCGCGCTCGGCGCCAGCGCGGTCTCGCCCGCGTCCAGCCGCCGGACCAGCTCCTCGGGGGTGTCGCCCAGCGCGCTCACCACCCCGACCGCGTGGATGCCGATCACCCCACCGCCCCGAACACCAGCGACCCGTTGCTGCCGCCGAAGCCGAACGCGTTGGTGAGGGCGTGCCGGATCCGGGCCGGACGGGCGGCCCCACGGATGAGGTCCAGATCGCCGCAGGCCGGGTCCGGCTCGACGAGGTTGCGGGTGGGCGGCAGGAGCCCGTCGCGGAGCGCCAGCACGCAGATCACCGCCTCGACGGCGCCGCAGGCGGCCACGAGGTGCCCCATCTGGCCCTTGGTGCTGGACACCGGGGGGCGGGCCGCGCCGAAGACCCGGTGGATGGCCACGCTCTCGCTGTGGTCGTTCTGGTTCGTGGAGGTCCCGTGCGCGTTGACGTAGCCGACGTCCTCGGGCGCGATCCCGGCGTCCTCGAGCGCGATGCGCATCGACGCCGCCGCCCCGCGCCCGTCGGGCGGCGAGTCCGTGATCCGCCACGCGTTGCAGGAGCACCCCCACCCGTCCAGGGTGGCGAGGACGCGGGCGCCGCGGGCCGCCGCGGCCTCCTCCGCCTCCAGGACGAGGAAGCCCGCCCCCTCCCCGAGCACGAAGCCGTCCCGGTGGAGGTCGAAGGGGCGGCTGGCCCGCGCCGGATCGTCGTTCCGCTGCGAGAGCGCGCCGAGCTTCGAGAAGCCCACCACCATGAGCGGCTCCGAGAGCGCGTCCACCCCCCCGGCCACCATCGCGTCCACCTCGCCGCGCCGGATGCGGAGGAGGGCCTCGCCGATGGCCTGGGACGAGCTGGTGCAGGCGGTGGACACCGTGCTCCGGGGTCCGGTGGCGCCGGCCATCCGCGCCACCTGCCCGGTGGGCACGTCGGGGGCCAGGGCGGCGATGGCCTCCGCGCTGGGGGTCCGGCGTTCCAGGAGCCACTCGAGCGGCGGCCGGGCCGCCTCGCTCCCCACGCACACCCCGACCCGCTCTCCGCCGGGGAGCCGGGCCTGCCCGAGCGCCTCGCCCGCGGCGAGCTCGACCAGCCGGGACTTCAGCGCCGGCCCGGAGCCCACGAGCGGCACCTCGGCCGCGAAGCGGACGGGAAAGCCGGTGGGATCGAAGCGGGTGATGGGGCCCACCCCGTTCTCGCCGGCGACCACGGCGCGCCAGCTCGCCTCGGCGTCCAGGCCGAGCGGCGTGACCATGCCGATCCCGGTCACCACCACCCGGCGGCGCTCAGTCACCGGGGTACCCCTGCCACAGGCGGGCGAGCTCGCTGCGCTCGAGTTGCTCCAGGCGCGCCGCCTCCTCCGGGGAGGCGAGCGGGACCGCGTTGAACACGAAGACCTCCTCGGCCTGCGCCACGACGCGCCCGTCCACCCGCGTCCGCACCTCCATCACCGCGCTCTCGTCGCGGAGCGCCACCACCTTGCACTCCAGCACGGCGAGCTCGTCGGGACGCACGAACTTGCGGAACTTCACGTTGTTGGCCATCGAGAGGATGGGGAAGGGCCAGTCGCCCCGCGCGTGCCGGACCGAGTAGCCGATGAGCTTGCCCGACAGCTGCGCCATCGCCTCGAGCAGGATCACCCCCGGGACGACCGGGAAGCCCGGGAAGTGATCCGCGAAGAGCGGCGTCGAAGGCGGCAGGCACAGGGTGCCCCGGGCATGGGAGTCCTTCACCAGCTCGTCGATCGAGTTCAGCCAGCGCCAGGCCACGGCTACTCCAGGGCGCAGCATGCTACCGCACCGGCGGGCGGCGCGCCGCCGGAGGGGCGCGCTATAGTGCCGGCGGAGATCGCCGTGCGCACCCTGCTGCTCCTGCCCTTCGCCGCTGGCTGCTTCACGCCCGAGGCCCCCACGTTCGACGTGACCGAGCTGGCGTACGCCACCGAGTACACGCAGTCGGAGGGGATCGTGCTGCGTCCCTTCAGGTACGACGGGCTCCTCTGCCCGGACGGTGAAGGGGCCACGGCCTACGCGGTCTACCGCACCGACATCCCCACCCCGATGCCCTACGTCGTCTACTTCCACGGGGGCTCCTTCGACTACGTCCTCGACCCCGTCCCCGAGGACCCGCTGTTCGGCCCGCACTACGCCGACGACGCCCGGCTCACCGCGGAGTGGGCCAACCGCCGCGTGTTCCAGACCCTCGGGCTCCTGGAGCCGGACCCCACCGAGGTGTCGCTCGGCACCCTCCCCGCGGCCCTCGCCGAGGCCGGGGCGTTCACGGTCTACCCGGCCAACTGCTGGGGCGACCTGTGGCACAACGAGTTCGGCTACGAGCGGAACGCCGAGGAGGAGTACCTGCTCCGCAACGGGCGGGCGCTCGCCTGGGCCACGGTCGCGCTCGCCTCGCCCGACGCCGACACCGCGACCCGCTGGTCCACCGCCTTCGGCTTCGACGATCTCCCGGTGGACGTGGACTTCAGCTCCGTCAGCCTCGTGGGCGTGAGCGAAGGCGGGCGCGCCCCCATGGAGATCATCCGGCGCTCGCAGCGGGTGGCCTCGATCCCGGGCGCCTCGGCCACCCTCCCGACCATCGACGGCATGCTCATCGACAGCACGCCGGACAACTACTACCCCATCGTGTCCGACTACACGCGTTTCCAGGGTTTGAACGACGGTATCCGTCGCATCTACCCCGACGACTACTCCACGAGCATGGGGTGGTGGAGCATGCAGCGGGTGCTCAACGACACGGGCCTGCCGGGGCAGAGCACGCTGCAGGTGTTCTGGTCGAGCGTCGATCCGCAGGTCCCCAACGAGACCATGGACGGGCTCGAGATCATCTACGCCTCGAACCCCTTCGGCGCCCGCTTCCAGCTCACCGACACGGGCCTGCCGCAGCACGGCTACCTCAACGGGGACTACGCCGCGGCGCGTCAGGCCGTCCAGGGCATGCTCGGAGGGTGAGGCGCCCAGGCGGACCGCCGCTCACCCCTCCGGACGCCGCCTGAGCGTGTCCTCTTCCGGGCGCACCTGGTAGCGCCGGCCCTTCCACACCACCGCCCCCCCGCGGGACCGGCGGGCCGAGTCGAGCAGCAGGCCGACGAGCAGCGTGGCCCCGAGCACCTGGAAGGCGCCCATGGGCCGGTCCTGCTGGAAGATGCCGTCCATCCACCACCGGACCCCCTGGATCACCGCGACGAGCGCGAGGCCCCAGGCCCACACCGCCGGCTCGCCGCGCCAGATGCCCCAGGGCACGAGCAGGTAGGGGAGGATGAACTCGACGAAGACGAAGCCGGACAGGACGAGGACCGTCGAGAGCCGGTGGTGCACCCCGGCGTAGAGGTTCTTGGTCCACCCGAGCCAGAGCTCCCGGAAGCTAGTGTACATGCGGCAGGAGAACAGCTCCCGCATGAACAGCACGCGCACCTTCCCGCCCGCGCGGTGGAAGGCGCGCGCGAGCCCCACGTCGTCGAGGATGTCGGCGCGCACCGCTCCATGGCCCCCGGCGCGCTCGTACACCTCGCGGCGCACGAGGATGAACTGACCGTTGGCGACGAGGTCCTCGGGGCGCTTCGGGTCGTTCACCTTGTCCAGGTCGTTCCCGGCCAGGATGAGCCCGCCCACCGACGGCTGGATCACCTTCTCCCAGAAGGAGCCCATCTCGAGGCGGCCGAAGCCGGAGAGGAGGTCCGCCTCCTCCCGGATGGCGTAGGCGTGCGCGCGGGAGAGGGCTTCCGGCCGGACCCGCACGTCGGCGTCGACGAAGAGGATCCACGCCGCCTCCACCTCGCGGGTGGCGCGCCAGAGCGCCCAGGGCTTGCCCTTCCACCCCTCCGGCAGCGCCTCCCCCTTGCCCCGCACGACCCGGGCGCCGGCGGCTTCCGCGGCGGCCGCGGTGCCGTCCGAGGAGGCGTCGTCGAAGACCAGCACCTCGAGCTCGGGGTGGTCCGAGGCCAGCAGGGCGGCGACGCAGGCGCCGATGTTGCCGGCCTCGTCGCGGGCGGGGACGACCACCTGCAGGGGCGGGAGGGCCACGTCCACCGGCGCCTCCGGTCCGAGCTTCCAGGTGCCGGCGCGCCGGCTCTTCTCGACCCGGACGATCACGCCGAGCCAGAAGAGGAGGATGCCGAACCCGAGGAGGTGGATCATGGCTGCCGCACCAGCTCGTCCCAGCGCTCGGGATCGAGGATGACCGGGTCCTTCACCTGGGCCTCCGGGGCGCCGGCGTCCAGGAGCGTCCGCTTCCACCGCGCGAAGGCGCCGTCCGGCACCGTCCAGAGCTGCGGAGGACCCATCCGTCCCGTCTCCCGACGCGAACGATACTCCACGTTGATGCGCTGAAGCTCGAGGTCGAAGAGGAC
>Ga0172372_10003167_pt1 | contig 24455 bp, 15 predicted proteins | sample LakKiv5m_2_FD_114544 | JGI IMG/M metagenome (GOLD analysis project Ga0172372, IMG submission 114544) | Freshwater microbial communities from Kabuno Bay, South-Kivu, Congo - kab_092012_9.5m | ecosystem: Environmental > Aquatic > Freshwater > Lake | place: Democratic Republic of the Congo...
AATCTCTGATTAATGAATCAGCCCCCAGAACCACAGGCAGCGAGCCTATAGCACTCGCCAAAGTTTGGTCCACTTTTTTATCTAATCCAGGGTACACAAACAGAACGTCAAAAATAACGCCGCGTACATCAGCTTTCGAAAGGCGTTGCAGCAGTTTGGCATGCACAGCTCGAGGCCAGGCTTGGTTGAGAGGGATATCCAAATTCTGGTAGCTTGCTTCGTTCATTGCGATTATGACTACATCCTCCGGAGGTGCTTTTGAGCCACGGAGGAGGGTCCAGAAGTCAAATGATTTTAGTTCCAGTCTGTCGCCAAAAGAGGTTAGCATCACTCCGAGATGAATGAGGGTTGCAACCAAACCAAGAAGGACTCCAACTAGCCAGTGTTTCATATTTAATTAAAGGGAATACTAGGAAAAAAACGATTGATTCGACAGGGTAAAGGTACTAGAAGTGTCGTCAGGGTGCCTATGAAACTTAAAAATCTCGCCAAAATTCAAATTATAGCTCTAATCGCTTTTATTGGATGCGGAAGTTCAGGGGAAGACTCCTTTGACTATGCGGGCACCTGGGATGTTCAGGTAAATTTACTTGGCGATGACTGTAGTCTTTTCGATGAGACGACTACTGGTTTTACCGATGTTCACGACATTTTTGTCTCCTCGGGTGGATATGAGCTGACATCTGATGCTGGGCTGCCAGCGCTAGCAATCGGATCTGTTTCTGAAGGAATCCTTAATATGACATCCGAGCAGTTAGTAGATCTATTTGGCGATGGTAGTGTTTGTTTGCTGGACGAAGAAGTGGCTTACTCAGACCTTACTGCTTCTGATGCCACCGTAACTTACGAATTCGCGCTTGAGTGCACCAATGGTTTTGCCTGTTTGACCTACGGATTAGGTTCGGCTGCCCGGTAAGGGTCTAATCTATCACCTGGAATTCAGCTGTTTCTGGGCTGAACTCAGTTGAACTTTTTGTTTTAAATCCTGCCAATTTTAATGCCGCTTTCTTAGACTGAATCTTATTCTTTCGGGCGATAGTTTGAGTCTTTGATTTTAAAATAGCTATCTCAGTGCTTAGTTTTGCAGTCTTTGCGGCCTTCTTCTCTGCGCTAACATTTTTTACAATAGAGGCTTTGTATTTGGCTGTATAGGTTCCTGGTGCAAGCTTAAAAGTTGCAGAAGTGTTTTTGGTCACTATTTTTTTGATTAGATTATTTGTCTTATTGGTTACATTAGCTATGTATCTGACCTTTAGATTTGTGGCGGCGAGGGCATCAGTAGTGGCGGCCAGAGTTGCAGATTCCAAGACGGGCGTGCCAAAGTCTTCGAATGTTAGGGTCACCTCTCTTGTTGAGTTATCAACGGCAACCTGGGGGGCTTCTTCGATCACAGTGTTATTTGTTAATGGCAGAGCCTTTCCAAGTGCAAGCCCGCGGGGATTAACAAGGCCATCCTCTCTATTAATTATCGACTGAGGACTGGTGGAATTGTTGAGTGGATACTTATACACCGCGCCAAAATCATCACTCCAATAAAGAATTGAGGGAGAAGATGATGTGTCGATAACAAGCCCCCTCGGTGAAGTGTTAAAATTGGGGAGCAGTATTTGTGGCGAGGAGGTAGTGTTGCCCACAGAGGTGTATTTAATCTGGTTGGTATTGAGGTCAACCCAGTAAATTTTATTATTCGGAAGATCTAGCGCCAGGTCTGAGGCCACTGAGGCGTTGGTAATAACAGTAACCTCTCCGTCAGCATCTATCTTCTTAATTTTAAATACCGAGTCATCCACATAGTAAACATCCCCATTGGACTCATCTATATCGATAGCCTTTGGGCCAAGTTGGCTGTTAGGTAGAGTGAATGCAGTCTCAGTTTGAGTGGTGATATCAAAAGCTCGAATCTGAGCAATTGGCATGGTCTGAATCCAAAAAAGAGCTCTCAAAGGGGCATCTGAGTTTAGATCAAGAGCGTTACTACCGGCGGTTTGCGGAGTGTAAAAAGATACATTTTCTCCTTTTAGGGTCGCCTGACCAATTCTGGTTGGAGTTTGACCGCTGGACTGAGTCCAGTATATTCGGTTCACACCCTCTATAAGTGCGACCCCAATAGGTGATTGTACCAGTTGATCGTTAGTGAGGAGAGAGAGTAGTTCCCCAGTTTCCAGGTCTTTTCTGAAGATTCTGTCGGCGCCGCTATCTGCAACGTATAAATATTTTGGTCCAGCCCAACTGACGGAGGGTATTCCCAAAGTGAACGAGAGGGCGAGTAGGGAGAAGAATTTAATTTTCATACAGGCCTGGTTATAACTGAATACTAAAAGTTGTAGGTAACAGCGAATTCCCCGTACCGTTCATCAACCACGAACTCTTCAAAGCCTAAGGATTGGTCGTAGGCAAAGTCATTATCAAATAGGTTGTTCACCCTGAAGACTACACTACCTTGCCTGTTAGTAAAACGGTACCCGACTCCTAGGTCAACTAACCAGAACTGGGAGGTGCCCGAATCTGATAAAATTGAATCCTGCCTGTTTTGATCTCTAAAAGTAAGTTCTGAGAATGCAAACCATCCGGAGGGGTCAAAATATCTCACGGTGCCTTTGGCCTTATGAAGAGAGATATCCTGACTTAGATCTTCATCAAGGAGCTCGCTTCTAAAGTAATTATAATCTAAAGATGCCACCCAGCGAGATGTGAGCACCTGATATAAATAGGCAGTTACATATTCTTGATCGTAGTTGAGTATATCAGACTCGCTCAAGAAAGCGGCAGAATCAAATGCGCCCCTATCGAAATCAAGACTCAGATAAGAATCAACTGAGTTAAACAATACCCCCACATCTCGTTGCACTGTCTCAATACCAAAATAAGTGCTCTTACTCATCTTATAGTCAAAGCCCAAGCCGTATGAATGAGAGTTAGATCCGGCAAGGTCTGTATAGATCTGATTAAATCCTCCGACCAAGGTTGGCTCGAGGGTGCCTGAATCTTCGAGTGCTGATTTCCTTAATCCTTCAAAGTAGGCTGCTCTTAAAGTTAAATCAGGGGTGACATAAGCAGTTAGACCCAATTTGGGACTCCAGCTTGAGCGTTCAGTGGTGCCCTCTGCAAAAGGAACCGTGTCACTAGTCTCAAGCTCTAGTTCTGTGTAGCTCATGCCCGCATTTAGATCGAACTTCTCGCCGAGGTGGAAGGTTGGATATAAATAAAAATCTCTTGATTCCAGATCGCTGTCAGATGCCGATTGGAGCTTCCGGTTTAGATTTGTGAATATTCCCAGAGAATCATCCAAAATAGTGGAGTCTTCTTCTCTATCTGGATTGCCAAAATATCCTTCGCCTCCGGCAACGACAGAGAGATATTCACTATCATGAACTATCTGTGCGCTAGCCCTGGTATCTTTAACTTCGCTCTTTGCTAGCTCGCGCAGTAAGAGATCATCTTCAAAGGTAAATGCTTCATCGGCATAAATAAGATCAAGTAACGCAGGTCTGAGTGAGGTTGCATAAAAATCAGTTTTTGAATCCCGGTAGTTAATCTGACCCACGAGTTTTGTTGCCGGGCTAATATCATAGTTAAAGCCAGCAACGTAATTTTGGAAATCTATCTTGGTGTCATCGAGTAGTCCTCTTTGATCCACCGTATGCCTGGTTTGATATTTACCCTCAGCAAATAACCGAAGATCCGCTGTCATCTGGTGTTGAATTGTTCCGGTAAATCGGTAGTCTCTTGAGTAATCATTATCTTTGCTGCCGTTTAAAAAAGCTGACTCCGCAATAATCCTATAGCCAGTTTCATCGGTTCGACCGGCCAGAGAGGCATAAGGGATTAGAGCATCTTCTGATGTCCGACCTGCAAACCCGACTCTTTGTCTAATCTGAGCCCTATCGAAAAATGCGTTGTAGTCATTAAAGGAGGCAGGGCTCTGTGGGCCGCCCAAGAGATTTAAAGATAGTGGAGCATAGGCTCTTGAGATAACTTGCTCTGAAACCAAAGCATCGACTGTGTTAATTGTGTTATAGCTATCAGCTAAAAGTTTATGAGCCGAGAAGTTGCCGTAATCTTTATTGATAGATTTGATGGCCTCGATCTGAGCTGCGCGGTAAAAACCGAGAGAGGTAAAGACTTCTGCTAGGCCTGCGCTTCTTACAGCATTATCTTTGTCAAGCATCAAAGATGATCTATACACGGCACGGTTATTGTTTCTTGAGATAGAATCCTCAACATCTTCAAGAGCGCCTATTGGATCGTTTTTGGCTAGTCTTTCAAAAGCACGATAAAGATACGGAGTCGGATCGTTAGGATCCAAATCTATCGCTCTTTCGTACTCATTGGTTGCAAGTTTTGAGCGATTCTCTTCGAAATACGCTTTGCCGAGATAACTCCGATAAACCGCCGTATTTGGCTCAATGGCGGCTGCTAGTTCAAGTTGATTTCTGCCATCCTCTAGCTGGCCATCATTGATTAGAGTCAAGCCGAGACCCAGTCTAGCTAGGGCATTATTAGGGTCCTTAGCCAAGCTTGCCTCAAAGAGCCTCTTAGCCTCGTCAGTTTTATATCTAATTAATTTAGCGAAACCTAGCAGAGTGTCTCTTCTAGATGAGGAGGGTAGGGCGGATAGAATATTCTCTGCCTTTTCAGAGTTGCCTTGAGAAAGCTCAAGCTCGGCGAGTCTCAGAGAGGCGTACTCATTTGCAGGATTAAGAGCTAACGCCGCTTTTGCTTTTTGTTTTGCTGCTTCAAGGTCAAATCCGGCTTGCTCTGTTAGGGAGGCGATTGCCAAAACGGTTTCTGAATTAGGGGCAAGGGTAAGAGCTTCATCGATTAGGTCGCGGCAGACAATTTTTTCATTCTTAGCTAGAGCTATGAGGCTGCGGTACCCCAGCGCTATGCCCTTTACCAAAGATTCTTTTGACGAAGAGAAAAGTTTAGCTGCAGTTGCATCAGCTTTTGCTAGTTCGCCGCGCTCAATGCCTTGCTTAATATCTGTTATTAATCCTGCATCCTGGTGGTTTTTTATCTGTTTTAAATCCTTACCAGAGTGAATTTCAGGCACATAGATTGCCCATTGAACGGCATCAAGTGGATTTAATAGAACTGCCTTCTGGGGCGCTTGTCCTTTGATAGCTTTGGCTACTTCGTTCTTGCCTAGATCCACGGCTCCTTCCTCGTTAGAGGCATTCACAGCGCCATCGAGAACTGAGATGGTGGCGGTATCTCCCACGACTTCAACCGCAAATTCAGTTCCTCTTACGGCAGCGGTAACAGCCGGGGTTTGAATGGTCGGGAATCTTTTTGCCTCTCGACTAAAGAAGAACGCGCGACCTTTTGAAAGCGACGCAGATTCACCTGTCGGAGAATCTTTTAGGGAAAAGGTGGAATTCGGCGTGAGTCTGATTATTCCGCCACCATTAAGTTGCAAGGCAACCCGTCCATTCGAAGCGGTTCTAATAGTATCACCACTCTCTATTTCTGTATCAGGCTCTAGGCGTACAAACACAGTGGAGCTTTTAGCTTTTAGATCTGCCTCACCTTCAACTGAGATTATCTTTGCCTGACCTTCAGCAAATGCAGTTGGGTTCAAAAAGAGGAAGGTCAGGATAACAAAAAAGACGGTTGCTGTTCTTTGGAGCATAAGTACCTGTACGGGTTAGCACTCATCAACTAAAAAGTCTCAGAGTTTGTTACGAATAGCATGTAGACGCAAAATGTTTTATATCAGAACATGTTTGAAAAATGGTAGCTATATTAACATTAAATTGTGAAATTTATGCCTGCTCAAAATAGTGACCAGAAATTTACTTCAGCCTGTCAGAAGCCGGTCATTCGAGAGATCTTGATTACTCTTAAAAACGAATTGCCAAGGGATCTCTCTTATCATAGTCAGGAGCACACCCTAGATGTTTTGAACGAGGCTTTGCTATTCGCTTCGCATGATAATCTACCCAGCCGTGATATAGAGCTGCTGGAGGTAGCGGCAGCATTCCACGACTCCGGCTTTTTGGATGCTAAAAAGGATAATGAGGATATCGGTGCCAAAAGAGCAGTCGATGCTTTAAGGAAAGAGGGCACTTACACCGAGGAAGAGATTCTTCTCGTGAAGAAAGCTATACTGGATACTAGAGTTGTTAATAACAGACAGGTCCCCACAACTAGGATATCTCCATATCTTCTTGATGCTGATATGAGCAATTTGGGGCGAGTTGATTTCTTTGAGAAGGGAAGGTTGCTGCAAAAGGAATTGGGAATGTCATCAGAGGATGATTTTTTAAAAGCCTCTTTAGAGATAATGAACAAGCATGAGTGGTATTCAGCTGCGGCAAAAAAACTAAGAGCAGCAGGTAAAGAGGCTAATATAACAGCGCTGCAAGCAAAGCTAGGCTTATAAAGACTTCTTCAGGGCATCGGCGGCAGCAGTGAATTCTTCTGCCACAAATTCTTCAGGCGACTTGAGTGATTTGTATATATCGTCCACCTGTTTTTTAAACCTCTTTTCTCGGACTGAATCCACCGATAGTAGGGCAGAGATACCCATGGCGAGTTGCTCTGCCTCCTCATACTGAAGATGAGGAGTGGATGCGGCAAAGTTGACTACGCTCTTAAGTAGTTGAGCAGAAGTTTTCTGGTCCAGCGGATGGACTCTGGCTAATCTCTCGACGTCGTTTTTAAGAATTGTATCTAGATTTGATATGATGCTGCCGGCCTGCCCCGTTTTGTAAGCATCATGTAGTTTTTGAAGTCCCTCTTCCATTTTTATGGCGATATCAGGAGCTACCTCCACCATTGCATCATGGATGATAATCAAAGAAGAAACGTTGAGTCTAAGCTCGCCTGGGCCATTCTTGTATTCTCTGGCACGCCACTGCTTCTGAGTAAGAGAATGGTGACAGGCATAGCAATTGAACATGGTCAGTTCTGGCCATATCCCATTTTTGGATCGTTTCTCTGATGACATCAGGGCAAGTGCTCCCCTGGCGACCTCGACCTGACCAATTAACCAGGCCCGAGTGGGCTCATATTTTCCTTTTCTTTCCTCATAATCCTGGTCGTAATTCCAGTGTTTCGGTTGAATCATTGAATAGGTATCAAGCTCAAAACTTAGCCGCGGATGCCCGGCCCCAATCAGGCGATGGTCAACGAATTGATTGTCATTACCTTGGTGGCAGGTAAGGCAATACTTGGCTCTTTCCTGAAGATTACTGAAATCACGCATCCCGTTTTCTACATTTCGTTTATGAGTAGCAGATGAGCTGGTGTGAGATTTAAGCCAGCCCTCGGCAGCTCCATGACATGCCTCGCACGAAACGCCATCTTCGATCGCAAACTTTTCTCCATGAACCTCTTTAGGAACATAAGTAGAGTGGCACTTTAGGCATAGCGGTTCTTGAGCGGGGTTTTCTATTCCTAGATTTGCTCCTATTTTTTTTGAGTCGGAGGTGGTTAGTACTCGCCAAGCCTTGGAGTGGGCATCTTTCTTGGCCCAGGTGGTGTACTCATTTTGAAGAACGTTAGTTGAATTTCTTGGGACCGCGGCACCATGACAATTTGATGACGAACAGGTGGCTACGCCCATGTACTTCTGCCCTTCGGCAGAGGCGCTGCCCTGTAGAGCAAACTGTGTCACCAGAATTAGAATGGATAATTTTAGAGTCTGTAGTTTCATCGAGTGGGGGTAGTTTAGTAGGTTGAACTTCTTTCTCAAGAACCAAGTAAGGGTGAGGGCTATAAATATAGAACGATGGTTTACGAAGAAGGGCGGTTGATAGTAGGCGTAACTAAGCCTCGGTTGCGAGGGACAATTGTCACCGTTTTTTCATTGCTCTTGGTTTTTAAGATTAATATATTCCATCAGTTGTTAAGCTTCCGCTCGTCTTAAAGGCATCTCTTTTCATGCAACAACATTTTGAAATCGCAGTAATTGGTGCTGGACCCGGGGGGCTTGGCGCCGCAACTAATGCAGCTCATCACGGCATCTCTCACATTCTTTTTGAGAAGGGTGAGGTTGGCAACACGATATTCGAATACCAATTAAGAAAGCACGTGATGGCGGAGCCGGGCAAGTTGCCTCTTCGAGCCCATGTGGAGTTTGGTGCCGGCACCAGGGAAAATATCCTTCAGGCATGGAACGACGCCCTGACCAATAAGAAAGTTAACTTAGTTAAGGGCGATGTCAGAGGTTTAAAAAAGAACGGAGATTTTTTTGAGATCTCGACTGCAGCTGGTCAAACTTACTCCGCTAAATATGTAGTTTTGTCCTGCGGTATTCAGGGTTCTCCCAGAAAATTAGGAATACCAGGTGACGATCTGCCGCACGTAGCTTACACATTAAGAGATCCAGATGCTTTTGTTGATAAAGATATCTTGGTGGTGGGTGCAGGCGATGCCGCCATAGAAAACGCTCTAGCCCTATGTGAGAAAAATAGAGTTTCAATTCTCAATCGGACTGAAGACTTTGCCAGAGCCAAAGATGGCAATGTTAGTCTAATCATGAAGGGTATTGATGCTGGTAAAATCAGGTGTTTTTACAACGCTAGCACCGACAAAGTAGAGTCAGGGCGCGTGTTTATAAGCGCCGCCAAAGAGGGGCAGGTTGAATTAAAATGCGATCAGATAATTGCTCGGATAGGAGCAATTCCTCCAAGGAAGTTTCTTGAGTCTTGCGGTATAAAGTTTCCGAATAACGAGATGACCTCGGTGCCGGTGGTCTCTAAAAAATATGAATCGAATGTTCCGGGATTATTTCTTATTGGATCTCTGATTGGATACCCGCTAATCAAACAAGCCATTAATCAAGGGTATGAAGTTATTGAGCACATTAGAGGCAACCCGATTGCTCCCGCCGATCAGGTGTTGGTAGACGAGAAGATTTCCAAATTAGGATTGCAGTCTGATGCCGCTCTGGTGATGATTAAAGAAGCCCTGCCGCTCTTTGCTGATTTGAGCGAGCCTCAGTTTCGAGAGATGGTGATCGACTCCACCATCCATAAACTTGAAGAGGGTGCGACTGTTTTTGAAGAGAATGATTATTCCGACACCTTTTTTAGCCTGATAGCGGGAGAGGCTGTGATTCATCTCTCTAATGGTAAGTTGTTCAATATCGCGCCGGGGGAATTTTTTGGTGAGATAGGACTCCTCTCGGGTCGTCGAAGAACCGCAACTGTCAGGATGCGTCGGGGAGGATTTCTGCTTGAAACACCCAGAAAGCAGATGCTTAAATTATTGGCGTCGGTGGAATCTGTAAAAAAAGGAATTGATAGAAAGTTTCTGGTAAACGCCCTGGCCACGAGTATCTTTCCGGATGTGGAGAGAGATACTCTGGCTGATATCGCTACCGCTGCTCAAACTAAGATATTCAAAAAAGGGGAGGTTCTCTTCAGAGAGGGGGAGCCAGGCACGCACCTCTTCGTAATTAGAAAAGGCTCAGTAAAAGTATCTCGCAAGAACTCTCGTGGCGTAGATATCGCTCAGACATATGTCCCAGCGGGTAGGTATGTGGGTGAGATGGCTTTGATATCAGATACAGTCACCACGCGTAACGCCACCGTAACAGCCGCCGTTACTTGCGAGACCATTGTGATAGAAAAGGAGGACTTCAGAGCTGTATTGCAGAGGTACCCAGAGGCAGGAAGGAAGATTCTAGCAGTAGCGAAAGAGCGAGAGATCCAAAATTTAACTACTAAGCAGGATGAGAGTCGGGGAGTTCTGTTGGACTTCATGCTTTCGCAGGGCATCAGTGATGCAGATAACGTTCTTCTTATTGATTCTGATCTCTGTGTTGGTTGTGACAACTGCGAGTCTGCCTGTGCTGCTACGCACGGAGGATATAGTAGATTGGATCGAAAGGGCGGCAAAAGTTACGCCTCGATCCAGGTACCTATATCTTGTCGGCACTGCGAGAATCCGCTCTGTATGGTCGATTGTCCACCAGATGCTTTAGTTCGACGACCAGACGGTGAGGTGATAATCCAGGATAGCTGCATTGGTTGCGGGAATTGTGTTTCTAATTGCCCGTACGGCGTTATTAAGATGGTTTATAAAAAGCCCCAGGAGGGATTCTCTCTTCTTAAACTTCTAGGTTTAAAAAAATCGCCAGCGATTAAAGATAAGGGAGCTGGTAAGGCAGGCAAGTGTGATATGTGCTCATCTCTGCCAGGTGGACCAGCCTGTGTGAGATCCTGTCCGACTGGAGCTGCCATGCGTGTTCGTCCTTCAAAAATGTTGGAGATAATCTCCAAGAAACAGGAGAGGGCGCTGTGAGAGAGGAGACATTCTTCAATTACAGAAATTTCAAGTGGATGTGGGTTCACTTAATTGCTCTTACTGTGATTCTTATTATTTATGCCTTACATGATCCGGTGGGCGAACCAGCGGGGGATACCTGGTTAGGGTATTTCTTGGGAGTCTTAGCAGCGGCCGGCATGACAGGGCTAATGTGGTACGCAATTAGAAAGAGGGCCTACTATTCCAGCCAGACAACCCTCAAAGGTGCGCTAGCGGTTCATCTATGGTTAGGCCTTTCTCTTAGTTTATTAGTACCGCTCCATTGTGGATTTAGCTTCGGGATGAATGTTCACACCCTGGCTTATGTTTTGATGATGCTGACTATTTTAACAGGTGTGTGGGGAGCTATAATTTATCTCTCCATGGCTAAAGAGATAGGCTCTCACCGAGGCAAAGGCTCAGTCAAAGAGTTGCTAGAGAAGTTAACCTTGACCTCGACCGCCGCTGATTCTCTTACTTTAAAAAAATCTGCCACCTTTATCTCTTTGGCTCAAAAGCTCGATTTTAATTTTCATCCAACGCTGAGAGATGCGGTATTTGAGGGGGAGATATTAGCGCTAGATCAGTCAGTTTTAGCTCGCCAAATTGCTGAACTCAACACAGATGAGCAATCAGATGCTGTTAAATTTATTGGGATAGTCTCAAGGAAGATAGAGTTGATAAATCTGATCAGGCAGGAAGTGAAGGCCCAATTCTGGATGAAGGCATGGTTATATCTTCACGTGCCTCTGGCATGTTTATCTTATGCTGCTCTTTTAATTCATATTATCTCAGTTTTTTACTACCGGTGAGAGCATGAGAATCAAACACACAGTAATCATCGGAAGGAAGAACGGTCAGACAGAGAGAGTAACCCAGGATTACTCCAAAGATGTCTTAGTAGTAGGGCGGGGCGGAAATTCTGACATCATAATGCCGCAGAATCGAGTGGCTCTAGAGCACTTGATAATCTCTCTTAGAGAGGCAGGTCTTGGAATAACTGACACGAGCGGACGGAAGGATCTGTATGTGAACGATGCACTGGTCAGTGATGCCATCCTTAAATCTGGAGACAAGATAAGGTTTGGGGGAATTGAGTTCACAGTCAATATGTCAGCTGATTATTGTGAGCTGGTAGAGAATCGCAGTGAGGTGCAGGAAGATAAAATCGAAGAGGCTGCTACTCTATCAACTGAGCGTTTAACTCTGCGTTATCGGTTACCTGATTTCTGGAGGATTGGAGCCTGGGGTATCATAGCGATATTCGTGATTTATTTCTTTCTGCCTATAGTGGGAGTCAATAAAGGATCCTGGAGTAGTGGACCTATCTCAAATAATCACAAGATGATTGAACAGGATTGTGCGGCTTGTCACTCCTCTCCTTTTAGCGCGGTAGAGGATAAAGCATGTATGACTTGTCACGTCATGACAGATCACTCTGAAAAGCTTGCTAGATTGGCTTCTCATAGATCCGATTTAAAGATGCGGTGTGCCGAGTGTCATGGCGAACATGATGGCAATCATGCATCAATAGAGAAGAGTGCTGAGAGTTGTGCCTCCTGTCATGGAGATATCCGGTCTTTAGATCCCGAAATTAGAATTGAAAATGTGCCGAACTTCCAAGGTCATCCGGAATTTAAAGTGGATCTGTACAAGGCATCTGATTCTAGTGAGACTGTTCAAAAAAGTTTAACTAATAGATCCGAGCTAAAGGATCTGACCCCCATAAAATTGAATCACAAGGTGCACCTAGCCCCCGATCTCAACGGTCCAGATGGCTCTACAACTCTTGAATGTGCTGATTGTCATCGACCTGACCCTGCCACCAAGAGCTTTAAGCCAATTTCGTTTGAAAGAGATTGTATGTCGTGCCATCCGTTGAGTTTTGATGAGCGTTTACCCCAGGCACAGGTCCCACACGGTGAGCCAAATGAGGTTTTTGATAGTCTGTACGCTCAGTATGCTCAGATAGCCTTAGGTTTAGAGAATTCAAAGGGTGAGGATGATTCTGTAACGCGCACTAAGCCAGGGGGCACTGTTGAAAGGGCAACTTCTAAAGGGGTCGATTTTGCGAGAGCAGCGATATTGCGAGAAGCCAGGCAAGCAGAGCGTGAGTTGTTCACCAAGACTGCTTGTCAATTATGTCATCAGGTAACTGAACTAGATATTAAAGAGAACGAGAACCAAAGTAAGTTTGCTGTTGCGAAGCCTATTATTCCTAATGACTGGATGCCAGGAGCCATATTTAGTCATCCCGCGCATGATGAAGTGAAGTGTGAGGAGTGTCATCGTACAGATAAGGTGACAGTTAGAGAGTCCGAATCTACAGAGGATGTTTTAATGTCCGGAATCAAGGATTGTCAGTTGTGCCATGCTGATAATCACAAAGCAGGGAAGGTTCAATCAGAATGTGTTATGTGTCACTCATTTCATGATTCGATTGGATTGAGTCATTCAGATAAGAGGTCTTTTGCAGACTTAGCGGTGTCTTTAAATAAATTGGGTAGGTAGCTTGTCTAAAAAAAATTTGTTGGTAGTTCTGCTCTTTTTTGTTTTAGGATGTGGTGGCGGTGGTGGTGGCGGCTCTGAAGACACCACAGGTGCTAATTATGGTTGTGACGGTGGTTGTGCCAACTTTAATTTATCGAATCAGGATGTAAATTTAATTCTGAGAAGGGCCATCGCCACAGCAGATGCCTTTGGTGTGGCGGCCACTATCGCTATTACTGATAGAGTGGGGAATGTCTTAGCCGTGTATCAGATGGCTGGTGCTAGTGGGATCTCCACCATAAATGGTCAAATAGGCGCCAGTGGTGGATTGGAAGGAGTAGCTGTGCCAGCTACTTTGGCAGCAATATCAAAAGCCGGTACAGGAGCGTATTTAAGCTCTCAGGGGAACGCGTTTTCTTCTCGGACGGCGGGTCAGATTGTTCAGGAGCATTTTAATCCTGGAGAGTTAAGGCAGCCAGCAGGACCGCTCTTCGGTGTACAGTTCTCTCAATTAATTTGTAGTGATGTTACAACAATCAATCCAGCTCTCTTGATGGGGGCAAGTAGTGGTGGCAAATACGCTGCTGGAGGTTTAGTGGGACCGCGTCCGTTACCATTAGGACTCAGTGCAGATCCAGGAGGCATCCCCATTTATAAGTTAGGGGATGTTGTGGGTGGCATTGGAGTTGAAGTTGACGGGCTCTACTCTTTTGATAGAGATATCACTGATAAAGATGATGCGATTGAGGAAAGAATCGCCCTAACGGCCACAATTGGGGAATTTGCGATTCCATCCGAAAGGAATGGTAATAGACTATTTGTTGCAGGAAAGACTCTTCGAACATCAGATCTGAATCAGGATTCTCTGTCTTTGCCGGAGAACATCCCTGCAGAACTTGATTCCTCAGGGTTAGTTTCAGTCAAATTTTATTTTGATGGCATAATTAAAAGTGGTGCGACCTACGGTCAGCCAGGTTCTGGTGTAACCCGAACTACCAAAGCAGGAGTCCCAGCTACATTCATATCAGATGGTGCAGGTAACCCCAGATTCCCGGTAAGACTGGGCACCGCTCCTTCAGGGGTAGCCCTAACGGCTGCCGAGGTTGATGGTATTTTAGATTCAGCCCTGTTTACGGCATTCCGAACACGCGCAGCGATTAGAAATCCAAGGGATTCGCAGGCTCATGTATCGATCTGGGTGGTTGATTCTGCAGGAATTCCTCTTGGGATGATTCGCACTAGTGATGGACCGGTATTTGGAATTGATGTGTCTCTTCAGAAGGCTAGGACTGCAACATTTTTTAGCTCCAAAGATGCACTAGGAAAGATTAGAGCCTCCGGCGCTGGTGCCGATTATGCTGGCGCTGCAACTGCCTTCTTCGGACAAGATGTTTTTGCAGGAGGCGCTGCCTTCTCGGCTCGTGCGGTTGGAAATATCTCTAGACCATTCTTCTTAGATGGAATTGATGGAACTGCGCCTGGTCCATTCTCTGTACCGTTTCCAGGATTAGTAGCTGGTTCTCAATCTTGGAGCCCGTTTAATACTGGATTACAGCTGGGTTTGGCCTTCAGTAGGATTGCAACTCCCATCTTGGCATCGACTCTTTCTAATAGCTGCACTGATCCTGGAATTTTTGGCAGCCGAATAAGAAATGGCATTCAGATATTTGCAGGGGGAGTACCACTCTTCAAGAATGGAGTTCTAGTTGGTGGAATTGGAATCAGCGGAGATGGTATCGATCAGGACGATCTAATAGCTTTCTATGGCGCGGGGCGAGATGGGCTAGATGCGGTCGGACATGCTGATTTGGGGGATCCAGTTTATGGATTCAATACCCCGATGGAGATTCGGAGTGATACCCTAGCGGTACCGGTTACCAATGCTCGGTTGCGTTATGTGAATTGTCCAGAGGCACCCTTCCGAGGCAGTAATGAGCAGAAAGTTTGTGAGGGGCTCTGATGAGATTAATAGCGCTGCTCTCATGTTCTTTATTGCTAGGATTCTCCCCAGTGTGTGGTGCCGAGGAGAATGAAGAGGGCGCGCCATCACGACAGAAGCCAGGCGGAGATAGGAAGATCTCATTTCCTAAGTACATTTATGAGAGCGTACCAGATATCAATTCCTCAGCTTCTGAATTTGTATCGACTCCTGATAGGTGGCGCCAGTTTTATACCGGGAAATGGTACGATCCCTACAATCAGAATGTCCTAAAGGGCGATATTCCAATATTCGGCTCCCCGGGGCATGAGTGGTTTCTTGAGTTGGGGATAATTTCTGATACTTTGGTAGAGCGGGCTAAGATAGCTCTACCTGTGGGCGGTAGTTCTACCTCTCAACCAGGTAGATTAGACACCATCGGCAACGGTCATTTATCGATCGTGTCTCAGAATATCGTGCCCAAGTTCTCACTCATTCGGGGTAACACCACTTACAAACCACCTGAAATGGAATTGAGAGTTACCCCAATAATTAACTTCAACCATTTTGAGGCAGAAGAAACCGGTATTTTCAATATTAATCCTGCTAGAGGTACTGAGCGCGGCACTGACCAGGTAGGCTTTTTAGAGTTATTTACGGATGTGCACCTAGCCGATATTTCCAAACGGTATGATTTTATCTCCTCGAGGGTTGGTATTCAGGAGTTTCAGAGTGATTTTAGAGGATTTGTTTTTACTGATTCTGCTCCAGGAGCTCGTATCTTTGGAAATTGGGATGAGAATAGGTGGCAGTATAATCTCGCTTGGTTCTCAAGGTTAGATAAAGATACGAATTCAGGTATCAACACCTTTGATTCAAGACATGAGGATGTGTTTGTTGCCAACGTATATAGGCAGGATGCCATCTTCTATGGTCATCAGATCCAGGGCAGTGTGATTTATAGAGAAGATACCGCCGGGAGTCACGGCTTTCATTTTGATAAAAATGGTGTTTTGCGTCGTCCAGCGTCGATCGGAGATGAGCGTCCCAAAAATATTTACTCGACTTACATTGGTCTAAACGCAGATGGTCATATTGATAGAGTTAACACGACTACATCTGCTTATTATGTAACAGGGTCAGAGAGTCACAATCCTATTGCTGGTAGGCCCGTGGACATTAGTGCCGGGATGTTCGCTCAGGAGTTTTCATACGATATCAACTGGATAAGATTAAGGGGCTCATTATTCTGGGCATCGGGGGATGAGGATCCCTTTGATGGGAAGGGCAATGGTTTTGACTCGATAGTTGATAATCCTAACTTTGCAGGTGGAGATCTATCGTTCTGGCAGAGATCTGGATTGCCACTCATTGCTGGTGGTGAAGTGTTCTTGGTTAATAGAAATAGCTTTCTACCAAATTTCAGAGCAGGAAAAGAGGAAGGACAGTCCAATTATGTAAATCCCGGACTCAGACTTCTGAACTTAGGGGTAGACTTTGAAGTAACGCCGACTCTTAAAGTGATTACGAATGCTAGCTACTTGCAATTTGATGAAGTCGCGCCTTTGCAAGCTGTGAGACAAGACGGCTCCTTTGATAGGGATATCGGCTATGATTTCTCAGCCGGTGTGTTATATCGACCATTTTTAAATAATAATGTGCAGGTCAGAGCCGGAGCTTCAGTTTTGTTGCCTAAAGATGGTGTAAAAAATCTTTACGGCGAAAGCGAACTGTATGACTTTTTCACAAATTTAATCTTGGAATACTGATAAATGCGAAAGTTAGTATTCTTAATTTTCTTCCTTATGTCTGCTGCATGGGCAGAAGAAAAGGTTACACCTATCGGACCAAAAATAGAGGAGTCCGAAGCAAAGGCGATGAGTGAGGGCTGCCTAGATTGCCACCAAGGTATAGAGACAACCTCCATGCATAATAATCCGGGTGTAATTATAGGATGTGCTCATTGCCATGGTGGAGATTCTACAGTCAGGGCTCGTCAGTTAACGCCTTGGTCAAAAGAGTATACCTCACTGAAAGAGAAGGCTCACGTGCAGCCTAAGCATCCAGAGAATTGGCCATCTTCAAGGAATCCAGAGAGCTCATACACAAATCTTCTAAAGGAACCTGCTGAGTTTATAAAGTTTGTAAATCCAGGTGATTTGAGAGTTGCTCCTGAGACCTGCGGCGGTTGTCATGCAGATATTGTGAATGCTGTTAAAAAAAGTTTGATGACGACATCTGCGATGCTCTGGGGTGGGGCGTCTTATAATAATAATATTTTACCCTATAAAAAGTATGTTCTGGGTGAGAGTTATTCCCGCGCTGGAGAGCCTCAATCAATTTTAGATGAGAGTGTTTCTGAGGAGCGACAGGGAATGGGAGCCCTTAAAAAGCTAGTTCCGCTGCCTCAGTGGGAGGTTGTGGCACCAGGAGATAACTTTCGAGTTTTTGAGCGCGGCGGTCTGTTTATTAAGACTCAATTCCCTGAGATTGGAAATCCCAACCGCTTTGAGGAGTCAGGCAAGCCAGACATTAGGCAATCAAATAGAGGTCGGGCCACAGGAAATCGCATCTCTGTTCCAGTTCTGAATATACATAAAACCAGATTAAATGATCCGCATCTTTCTTTTATGGGCACAAACGATCACCCTGGTGATTATCGCAGCTCTGGTTGCACAGCTTGTCACTCTATTTATGCAAATGACCGCGATGAAAGATTCTCTGGTCCATATGCCAAATTTGGCCACGAAGGCAAATCGCAGACTAAGGACCCAACTATTCCTAAGAATGAGGAAGGTCACCCACTGAAGCATGAATTTACCCGGGCAATACCAACCAGTCAGTGTATGGTCTGCCACATGCACCAGCCTAACATGTTCGTGAATTCATACCTGGGCTATACCATGTGGGATTATGAGGCTGACGCGCCATCTATGTGGCCCAAAAAGCAGCGGTATCCTAGCCATGATGAAAGGTGGAAATCTCTAGATCATAATCCAGAAGAGGCTGCCACCAGAGGTTTATGGACTGATAAGGAGTTTCTTAAGAAAGTAAGTGAGATGAATCCTAAGTTACAGTCGACCCAGTTTGCTGATTATCATGGTCATGGTTGGAACTTTAGGGCGGTATTTAAGCGAGATAGAAAGGGAGCTTTACTGGATGCAAAGGGTGATAAAGTAGCTGACACTGATCCTCAGAAGTTTAAAAAGGCGGTTCACCTGACTGATATCCATGTCGATAAGGGGATGCACTGTGCTGATTGTCACTTTGCTCAGGATAGTCACGGCGATGGGCATATTTACGGAGAAGTCGCTCAAGCCGTAGAGATAACCTGTGCTGATTGCCATGGAACAGTTAAGACTCGTACCAATTTAAAAACCTCAGGGCCAGCTGCTCCAAAGGGTGGTAACGATCTTTCGACCCTGCGAACCCCATTCGGAAAGCTTAGATTCGAGTGGCGAGGGGAGAGGTTGTATCAACGTTCGAACCTTTATCCTGATAAAGAATGGTTGGTTAAGCAGGTCAGAGATACCGTAAATCCGAGAGATTCCCTTTATAACTCTAAAGCGGCGAAAGCCAAATTAACAAAAACTCTTGGTCCATCTGATACAACCGCTCAGAAGGTTGGTCTAGGGCAAGTTGATGCTGCCAAGAATTCTTCCAAATTATTGGCTCATGATGATGATGAGATGGCCTGCTTCACCTGCCACAGCTCTTGGGTCACAAGTTGTGCGGGCTGTCATCTTCCAGTCGAAGCCAATTGGAAGCAAAAATCTAAACACTATGATGGTAAAGAGACCCGCAATTGGGCCAGTTACAATCCGCAGGTAGCGCGGGATGACATGTTCCAAATAGGACGACATGGAGATGCTAAGGACAATAAGATAGTACCAGTCCGATCCTCCAGCGCTCTTGTTTTGAGCTCGACCGATATTAATCGGCAAAAAATTTATGTTCAGCAGCCTCCCACTGCTGCCTCAGGGCATAGCTCGCAGGCATTCGCTCCGCATTTTCCGCACACTGTTCGTACTACAGAAACGAAGGACTGTGTTGATTGTCACGTATCCGAAGACAACGACAACAACGCCATCATGGCCCAGTTGCTTTTATTTGGAACAAACTTTGTAAACTTTATGGGGTATCATGCATATGTTGCCACGGGCGAGGAAGGACTAGAGGCGATCCAGGTCACAGAGTGGGATGAGCCGCAGGCGGTGATTGGTAGCTACCTTCATAAATATGCCTATCCAGATTATTATAATTCGCATCAGAAAAATAAATTGGAGCTAAAGACATCTCACGTACATCACGGAATGGGCGGAAAGATGAATGCAATTCAGTTACGTGGAGAGTATTTGTTTACAACGGCCGGTTCTGATGGGTTTAGAGTTTACGATGTAGCAAATATTGCCAATAAAGGATTCTCCGAACGGATTGTTACAGCACCCGTTTCTCCTTTAGGGCAGGACACCCATATAGATTCGAAGGATGCGACCTCTTTTGCGCTGCCAACCAACATGCCAATTGCTCCTTTTAGAGAACAGTTAAAGGAGAATCAAGAAGATCCGCTGCATCCGATCTATCATTATGCTGCCATTACCGACAGTAAAGAGGGGCTTATTTTGGTTAATGTCGATACTCTGGCAGATACCGATCCGCAGAATAACTTTCTTGAAAGAGCAATGACTTGGAACGAGAAGGGCGTCCTTAATGGTGCTCGCAAGATTGAGTTGGCTGGGTCTAATGCCTTTATCTGTACTGACAATAAGGTCGTCTTCATGGATCTGAACGAGCCGCTCGAGCCTCGCGTCAGGGCGACTTTAGAATTTAATAAACCCTCAGCTACGGCAATTCAATTTAGATATCTATTTGTGACAGATGCTGATGGCTTTCATGTTGTTGACGTTACACATCCAGACAGTCCAAGGAAGATTTCATCTGCCACTATAAAACTTCGAGATGCTAGAAATATTTACCTCGCCAGGACCTATGCCTATGTCGCGGGTGGGAAGGAAGGGCTCGTTATTGTTGATATAGAAAAACCCGAGCAGCCAAAAATCTATAAAAAATTCTCTGAGGGTGGAATCAATGATCTAAACGATGTGAAGGTAGCTTCAACTAATGCTAGTTTGTTTGCCTATCTTGCTGATGGAGTTAATGGTCTTAAGGTTCTACAGCTTACCGATCCTGAAAGGGTTCCAGGATTTTATGGATTCTCGCCCGAGGTAAAGCCAAAATTAATCGCGACCAAGAAAACTCATGGTCCAGCCGTGTCTATTTCCAAGGGATTAGATAGGGATAGAGCCGTCGATGAAACAGGACATCAAGTCAGTGTATTTGGTAGAATAGGTTCTAGACCGCTTTATCTGGAAGAGATGCAGAGATTATATCTAAACAAAAATAAAAAATTATTCACTGTTTCCAAGTAAACGGCGTCTTTCGAAGTTGTCACGTGCGAGTTTTTTTACCAGCTCCAGACGGTCTGAATTAATAAGTTCCTGGCAGCGGGCGAGGGTTTTGCCAGCATCGCTTTGAATTTCAATCTCTATCTTTGCTAATTCGGGATATCCCATGAGGATCGCTTCCGCCGAATCCAGATTTTGAAACATATTCGCGCCGAGCCCTCGTTGGATCAACTCAGATGGGAAGTTCCCCTTAGCAACATGCTGCAGCAGGTCTCTATATTTTTCACAACCAAGCAGGTCTCTAGCATGAATAAATATCTGCTTTTTCACCTCATCGGAATCAATAGCTGGCAAGCCCTTGATCGATAATCCGGCCTGATTTGCCATGGATTTTAATATCGTACCCAGTTTTGTTACGTTCTCCTGGGTGGCGAGCAGATTATTTAGGGACAAATCCAAGAAATAGGTTCCCTCGATTCGAGTGGAGGCAACTGAATGCACTTTTTGGAATTTATTTTTTAGCTCTTCAAAATCACTCATCAGAACTCTTTTTATTTTTGCTCTCTTCCATTCTTATCTTTTCTTCCAGCCTTCCTTGGTCTTTTAAGATCTGGCAGTACTTGAAGAATGCGCCGGTGCCGCCGGGTATCTTTTCGGCATCTCTGGCTAGGTCAGGATATCCCTTCATTATTGCATCGGCGAAAGCATATTCAGTAACCAATCCTGTTTCGATGACATGACTAATTAAATAAGAGGGGAAGACTTCGCGTTGCACGTGGCCATAAAGTTCTTTTAGTGTCTGACAATTAAGCCTTTCTTGTGCAAACTGAAGGAGGTCTCCCTTAGCTTTTAATGAAGCAGCTTCAAATACGGGGGAGTGCGTTTCGCCGGTAATCTCACTGATTTTATCACTTAGCCTTTGGACCTCTCGATATACTACTAGGTTGGCGAGTGTATCAGAGATAGAACTAGGATCTCTGCCAGCTGCAATCTCTGTTAGTACCTCTTTTTTTTTCTCTAAATCTTGAAAACCGGTCATAAAATTATAGTTTTAATCGACAAAGGTCTAAAAATTAGGACGCACATTGGTTATGGCGAATAAGTATCGATAAGTTGCATTACTATTAAATCCGAGGAGTTGCGTGTCAAATTACCTCTGAAAATTCTGCTCACCCAGACCATTTAATCTGGCAGTCTCCAGTTCTTGCTCTGTCATTATACCAGCTTGATGTAGGGCGATAAATTCTTCACTTAAGCTTCGTCCAAATACCGTTAAATCATCGGTATTTATAGTGACTTTAACACCAGCTCGAAGCATAGCCCCAACGGGGTGCGATTTGTAAGTTGGCACAACATTCAGGCAGTAGTTACTCCAAGGGCAAACATTTACAGCTACGCCAGATTTTGCCAGCACTGCAAGCACTTTGGGGTCTTCTGCTGCCCTAACTCCATGCTGGATCGCATCAGGATGATACGTTTTCAATTCATGCAGAACACGGCTAGCCTCTCCGACTTCGCCACTGTGAATTTTTATCTTTAAGCCTAATTTTTTTGCGTCTGACAGATATGAATCAAAAGCCTCAATCGGGGCGTGGAGCTCTGCACCATAAAGATCGATACTCTCAAAATATCCGGTACCCAGAGCTTTTTTGTAATGTTCTCTCCAGAGTTCCGGCGGCGTTTCACGCGGGATTCCGAACTCGGGTCTAACTTTTATTTTGTTAGCATACTTCGCGGTCTCATCATCGAATATCTTTACCGCCTCGGACCAGGAGAGATTAAAAATGAGCGGGATATGAATATCGTAACTAAGCTCTGTATAAACTATCCCGTCCTCAATCATATGTTCGAAAGTTTTACGCAGGAGGTGTCTTAAATGATCCGGCTCCTTTAGATGGATAAATATCTCCTGTCTTAAATAGTTCAAAAATTCGTTTAGACCCCCAGGGAACCTTTGGGGTGGAGGTTTAATATTATCACCCGCGATATCCTGATAAGCCTTAAATGGGGCTGAAAGAATCATGTGGGCATGAACATCAGCTTTGGGGAGCTTTTTTACAGTTACTAAGTTTTCGTAGATCGAGGTGATGGGCATCATGATTTTTAATAGTTATAGAAGATTCGGGGCTACCAAAAAATGCAGCCCCGAGTGTACAAGAATTGATTGTGAGATATCCAGACACAACATAAGCTCGTCTTGGGTATTATCCGAATAAAAACGGAATAAGAGAGCAACTACCAGTCTGTAACCTAGGGCGGAATAAGCTAAATTAAGGGTTGTAAGCCTGTGGGGCCCATGGTACTAATTCTCCAGGGTGATTTTGTTAGGATGGTTATGATAGCGAAGAAAGAATGGGGCGCCTCTTTAGTAGAGTATGCTTTGTTGGTGGCATTAATTGCTTTGGTATCTTTGGTGGCCGTCCAGGCTTTAGGAAAGCGAAGCAGTCAGCGCTTCAGCACGACTGCTGATGCTGTTTTCAGTCGAGGCGTAACCGGGGCTACTCCGATAGGCACTCTCCCTTAATTTTCTGAATGTTTAAGAAGGCGAAGAGCCACTCATGCCTGGGAAGGCAAAGTGGGTCTTTGCCTATTAACCTACCGTGTCGGCAATTAAACAATCACTCCGAGTGTCGTTGGTACCGTCCACAGCTCCGACAAGTGTAAGTCTTCACCACACCCTCAGGAATCGAATCCACGCCAGTGCAGCGAATTTCTCCACCGCAAACACAGACCGCCGAGGGAGGGTTGCCTTCCTGAATCCTTGACGACAACCACAACCGAGCCTGCTTGTTGAACATGAAGTACAAAAGCAGAACCAGAGGCGGCAGCCAGAGGAGCTCTAAAAATTGCATGTAAAACCTTTCTTTTGAGGGACTCTTCGAAAGGAGATGCTAATTCAATTGAGGCTCTAAGTCATTAGCGATTTATTCCCGAACCATACCCATAATGATTTCAACTACATCATCAACGCTTGGCTTACTGAAGTAGTCGCCATCAGAGGAGTAAGCTCCGCGGTGATCTTTAGCTGCTATGGTGACAGGCTTGCCGTCTAGGTAACGGTATCCGTCCCAGTTCTCTAAGACTTGTTGCATCATATATGCCGAAGCGCCACCTGGAACGTCTTCGTCCATAAATACTATGCGGTTGGTCTTTTTAAGGGACTCGACTATTACGCCATGTCTATCAAAAGGCACAAGGGTTTGAGCATCGATAATCTCAACTGAGATATCAAAGTCAGCAAGCTCGGCTGCGGCAGCTTCTGCTATTCGGCAGCAAGAGCCATAGGTAACTAGGGTGATGTCAGAGCCAGCTCTAATCAATTCAGGAACTCCGAGTGGTACTGTGAATTCACCGATGTTATCTGGAAGCTTTTCCTTCACGCCGTATCCATTTAAGCACTCAATTAGGAGCGCTGGATCGTCTGATTTAAGCATGGTGTTGTACATTCCAGCCGCCTGAACCATGTTTCTTGGGGTCAGGATATACATGCCTCTTAGTCCGTGGATAATCATTCCCATCGGAGAGCCTGTATGCCAGATCCCCTCAAGACGGTGACCGCGGGTTCTCACAATCAACGGAGCAATCTGTCCGCCCACATTGCGGTAATGCAGGGTAGCAAGATCGTCTGATAATGTTTGGAATCCGAATAGAAGATAATCAAGGTACTGAATCTCTGCAATCGGACGAAGCCCGCGCATCGCCATGCCGAGTCCTTGGCCAATAATCGTGGCTTCTCTGATTCCGGTATCGAATATGCGGTGTGGACCGTGTTTCTCTGGAAGTCCCACAAGTCCGTGATTAACATCGCCGATGCCAACGTCTTCGCCAAAGAGGCAAACCCTCGGGTCTCTCTCTAGGATTTTATCCATACAGTTCTGAATAATCTGATTGCCGTTCAACACAGGCGAGGCATCAGAGTAGGCAGCAGGAATTACCGGTACATTTAGAGCTGAATTTGGGCCCTCGTTGTAAAGGAATGTATTCCAACGCTCTTTATTTCTGGCGGCGTAATTATTCGACCAACGCTGAAGGTCAGAGCGGGTCTGGGTGTTTTCACCTTCAGTCAGCCTGAGAGTCTTGCGAGCAAGGCTAGTGATGTCTCTTCTTATAACAGTTGGTGTTGAGCGGAGATTTGTTACTGCTTTCTCTATCTCTGAGCTAGCAGGGGATGATGCTTGCACGGCTGTAACCAAAGCTAAACACTCATCGGCTTCTTTGCTGATTCCATCTCTAAAATTCTTCCAGGCAGAATCTTGAGCAACTCGGGCTGTCTCTTCTGCCTCTTTCTCGATTGCTGCGAGCTCTTCATTCGTGGCGAATTTGTTTTTTAGGATCCATGCTTTTAATCGGGCCACACAGCAGAAGTCTTTCTCCCACTGTAATCG
>Ga0172372_10003169_pt1 | contig 24453 bp, 16 predicted proteins | sample LakKiv5m_2_FD_114544 | JGI IMG/M metagenome (GOLD analysis project Ga0172372, IMG submission 114544) | Freshwater microbial communities from Kabuno Bay, South-Kivu, Congo - kab_092012_9.5m | ecosystem: Environmental > Aquatic > Freshwater > Lake | place: Democratic Republic of the Congo...
GATCGCGCCCTCGGTCACGGCGTAGCCGCCCGCGCCCGCGGCGAGCAGGTCGTCGAAGCGGTAAGCGCCCGCGGCGTCGGTGGTCGCGCTGCGGTTGACGGCGCCGCCCGCGGCATCGGTGCCCGTCAGCGTGACGGTGACACCGGCGATGCCGGGCTCGCCCGCATCGCGCACGCCGTTGTTGAAGTTGGCGGCGGTGCCCGCGCCCGTGTCCTGGTAGACCGAGCCCGCGAGCGAGCCGACCAGCGCGCCGAAGTTGTTGTTGGTCGAGCCTTCGGCGGCGAGATTGGTGAGCGCGATCTGGTTGCTGCCGGCGGTGCCGTTGGCGTTGCCGACGCCGTAGCCGACGGGCTGCGTCTCGCAGATGGTGTAGGTGCCGCCGCCCGCGATGCCGCTGAACGAGTAGGTACCGTCCGCGGCCGTCGTCGCCGTGCCGAGCACGGTGCCCGCGGCGCAGCTCGCGCCCTGCACCAGGCGCACGGCGACGCCGGCCACGCGGCCCGTATCACCGGCGTCGAGTGCGTTGTTGCGGTCCTTGTCGATGTAGACGAGGCCGCTGACGCTCGTCAGTTGGCGCTCGCCGAAGTTGAACACCGTGCCGTCGGTGCCGCTGGCGAGATCGATGCCGGCGATGCGGTCGGTGTCCTGCGCCGGGGTGTTCGGCTGCGCGGTGCAGCCCGTGGCGCAGGGCGCGCCGTTGATCTGACCCGGGTTGACCGCGCCGTTGCGCAGGTTTGCGGGCGTGGTGGGCAGCGGCTGCTCGAGCGTGTAGGCGACGAGCGGGTCGAGTCCCGTGAAGGAGTACGCGCCGGTGCCGTCGGTGGTGGCGGTGGCGATCTGTGCGAGCGTCGTCGCGTTCAGCAGCCGGACCGTCGCACCGCTGATCGGCGTATCGGTGGCCGGGTCGCGGATGTCGTCGGCGTTTATGTCGAGGTAGACGAAGCCCGACAGCGTCGGCTGGCGGATCTCCGGGAAGTTGTAGCGGACGGCGGTGGTGTTGCCGTCGAACACGCTGACCGTGAAAGAAGAATTGTCGCTGGTGCCGCCGCGCGCATAGGTGCCGCCGGCGGACGGCGCATCGCCGCCCGCCGCGGGCGGGTCGACCGTGCCGTTGATGAAACCCGCGGGCTGTGTCTGCGCGACGGTGTAGCCCGTGGCGCCCGCGGGCGAGAGGTCGTTGAAGGTGAAGTTGCCGTCGGTATCCGTCGTGGTGGTGCTGTCGACCGCGTTGCCGTAGGCATCGGTGCCGGTGAGGCGCAGCGTGACGCCCGAGATGCGCGGCTCCTGCGCCGCGGCCTGCGGCGTGCCGCCGTTGGCGCCATCGCGCACGCGGTCCTGGAACACCGTGCCCGAGATCGAGGAGCGCGTGACGTCGACGAAACTGGTGCCGGTGTTGTCGCTGCTGTTCGGGTCCAGACCGCCGATGGTGTTGGGGGTGGTGTCGACCGTGGCGCTGTTGTTCTGCCGTCCCAGCGGGGTGCCGGAGGGATAGCTGACGATGCGCACCGGCACGGTGATGATGATGCTGCCGGTCGCGACGAGCTGCCCCATGGTGCAGGTGATGGCGAGACCCGACACGCTGCAGGTGCCGTTCTCATCCGGCAGCGCCGGCTGCGTCTTAGTCCAGGTGATCGCGGTCGTGGGGTCGCCGATGATCGCAGTTCCCGGCGCCAGCGTGTCGGTGACGATGGTCTGCAGCGAGGCGCTGGGACCCGCGTTGTTGACGGTGATGAGCCAGTTGAAGGGCTCACGCAGGGTCACGGTCGCCTTGTCGCGCGACTTCGCTACCGATAAGCTCACGCGGCGGCGTACGGTGGTGGACTCAGTGTTGGCGTCGTTGGCCGTGTTCGCGTCGGGTTCGTTGGCGGAGGCGGTGGCGACGTTGGTGAACTGGTCGCCCGTGACCTCCGGGTTGTCCAGCACCTCGAAGCGCAGGAACACCGACTTCGTACGGCCGCCCTCGAGGGTGCCGATCGCGGCGTCGGTCGCACCCGTCGTCCCGGCGGGCAGGTCGCAAGAGAAGTTGATCGCCATACCGGGCGCCGAGGTGGCTTCGCGGTTGGTGCACAGGGCGGTCGGGTTGCAGGTGGTGCCGCCATAGGTGGTGGTGTCGCAGAGGAACTTGACCCGCTTGTCGGTGGGCGGCGTCATGGTCTCGGTGATCTTGGCGCCGGTCGCGAACGAGCTGCTGTTGTTGGTGACGTTGACGCGGTAGTGGAGGAAAGAGTCGCCGGAGGCGAACGAGACCGGATCGAAGCCGGTGTCGGTCTTGTTCAGCAGTAGATCGAGCTCTGCGGGGGCCACATCGAGGGGGACGGTCGACGAGGCATTGGTCGCGCCGCCCGGACGCTCCGCGGTGGTGGTCGCGATGGTCGCGACATTGCTGAACAAACGCGACGCGTTGCCCGCCTTGAAGTTGGGGCGCCCCTTGAGTGTCACGGTCTGGGTCTCGCCGTTGCCGGTGCCCGCCATGCTGCCGATCTGGCAGGTGTAGGAGGGCTGCGCGGCGCTCAGGACTTGGCCTACGGCGATGTCGCAGGTCCCCTTGCTCGGCGTGATCTCGGTGACGGTGAACCCGGGGTCGTCGGCGTCGAAGGTGAAGGTGTCGGTGACCGACACGTTCTGCGCCGTTGACGGTCCGTTGTTCTTGAAGGAGAGCACGTAGGTCGCGATCTGGCCGGCCTTGGTGGGGTTGGGCGTGACAGTCTTGCCCGTCATCTGCACATCGGCGACGGGGACGACGGACACGCTGTCCGAAGCGCTGTTGTTCGCAGAGTTGGGGTCACCTTCATTCCGGTTCGAGACGGTCGCCGTGTTGGTGGCGGGCGTGGTGGTGGCGGTCATGCCACGGTTCACGGTGATCGCCACGGTCACGGACTGGCCCTGTGCCAGCACGCCGCCGGTCTGTTCGCAGGTGACCTTGGCGGTGTTGGCTGCGTTCGTGCAGTTGAAGGTGGCGGTGCTGCCCGCCGACGGTGTGACGACGATGGGCGAGATGGTGGTGCGGTTGACCGTCGGGCCGGTGCTGATGAAAAGGGGCACGGTATCTTCGATGACGATGCCGGTCGCGTCCTGCGCCCCGGAAGAGATGTTGCTGACCACCAGCGTGTAGGTGACCGAGGTCTCCGTGCCGGAGACCACCTTGTCGCCATCGGCCGTGCTCGTGGTCTTGGTGATCTGGAGGTCCGGCCGGACGACGGTGGAGTTGGCGTTGACCGTGGCGCAATCGTTGCTCGCGATGGGGTCGCCCTGGCTGGGCTGGAGCGGCGCCGCACCGCTCGCGCCCGGCGGCAGCGAATTACCGGTGCAGGCGACGTTGACGGCTGCACCGTTCGCGGCGGTCGCGATCGTGTAGAGGGTGAGGGTCGGCAGGGACGCGTTGACGGCGAGGCCCGGTGGGCTGCCCGAGTCGTTCGGGTGGTCGCAGGTGACGGTGTTCCCCGACGCGGTGCAGGTCCAACCGGTGCCGTTGGAGAACGGCTGAGGCATCTCGAAGGTCTCGCCGCTCAGCTGCTCGACCACCCGCAGCGGCCCCGTCGCGCGGCGCGGGCCGTCATTGGTCACCGTGATGGTGGAGGTGATCCGCGACCCCTGCGCCACCGGGTTCGGCGACTTGGTCTTGGCCAACCGCAGGTCGGCACCCTCCGGCAGGATGTTGAAGGTCGCGGATGCACTGTTGTTGGCGACCGGGTCGTTCTCATCGGCCGCCACGGTCGCTGTGTTGACCACGTCTTTGAGCCCCGCGCCGACGAACGCGGCGGTCGGCGCTTTGGCCGAGATGGTGATGGGACTCAAGGTGCTGCTGACGGCCAGCGACGCACGGGTGCAGGTGACGGTCTGGCCCGAGACGCTGCAGCTCCAACCGCTGCCGGAGGCGGATATATCGGTCCAGTTGGCGGGCAGCGTATCGGTGACCACCACATTGGTCGCGACCGCCGGGCCGTTGTTGCGGATGTTCACCGTGAACGTGGCGGTGTCGCCCGGCCCCAGCGGCGAGGCCGGCGACAAGGTCTTGGAGACCGCCTGCACATCGGCGCCCGGCAGCACCGCGGTGTCGGCCGTGGCGGTGTTGTTGGTGGCGACCGGATCCGCCACGGCCCCTGCGCCCGAGGCCGGGTTGATGGTGGCGCTGTTCGTGACGTTGCCTTCGGTCGCGGTGATGCGCGCGACGATGGTGACGGGGGGCGCGTTCGTGTTCACCGCCAGCGGCCCGGGGCGCGTGCAGGTGACCACGCCCGCCAAGTGCGCGCAGGTCCAACCGGTGCCGGATGCGGAGACGAAGGTCGAAGTGCCCGGCAGGAAGTCCTTGAGCTCCAGGTTGCTGGAGGGGTTCGGGCCGTTGTTGCGGGCGGTCAGAGTGTAGGTGACGTTGCGGCCGCCGACCACGGGATCGGGCGTGTCGGTCTTGGTGAGGCTGAGGTCGGCACCGCTGTTGACGGTGGTCGTCGCGTTCTGGGAGTTGTTGGTGAGATTGGTGTCGTTGCTGGAGCTGATCGCCGCGGTGCCGGTGAGCACGGCCGGGCCGGGGCCGAGCGCTTTCCAGGTGAAGTTCACGGTCTGCGCAGCGGTGCCGTTGCCGGCCAGCGTGCCGATGTTGCAGGTGATGACGGTGGCGCTGGTCGCGCTGCAGTTGGCGGATGTGGGCGAGGCCGACACGAAGGTCGCGCCGCTCGGCACCGTCATGGTGAGAACTGTATTGGTCGAGGCGTCGGGCGCGAAGTTGTCGATGCCGACGGCGTAGGTGTAGTTGCCGCCGGCCGTCACCGGGTCGGGGTTGTCGATGACCGACGTGATCTGCGGGTCGGCGGCCCATCCAGCCGCAGGCAGCAACGCGAGAAGGACGGCGAAGCGGCGCGCCCGGCGCGGCGCGCGGAATGAACCCGGCATGTGACCCCGACCCGTTGTATCTGGATTTCTTCGGGGCGAACCCCGAACCTACCCGATTCTAGACGATAACTCAGGCAAAATCGCGAGGTGTCCCAGGTCCCTCCGCAGTCCACTTCACGCAATGCCTCAAAAGTCGGCGTCCGCCTGCCAGGCGGTTGGGCGCCGACCCTCGGCGCCGTGTTCGGCGAGGCGGCGGTGCGGGGCGTGGTGGTGCGCGAGCGGGTCTGGTGGCTGCAGCCCATGCCCTGGGTGGCGGCCATCACGGGACCGTCGCGGATCTGGCTGCGGGGCCCCGCGGAGGACTTCTTCGCCGACCCGGAGTTCGTACTGCACGAGTACTGGCATGTTTTGGATCAATGGGATACGCGCCGATTGTCCATTTCACGCTACCTGCGCGAGTGGTGGCGGGTCGGCTACTGGCGCAATGTCCATGAGATGGAGGCCCGGGCCTTCGCCGCCCGCGAGGTCGGGCGCTGCCGGCAGCTTTTGGCGGAGGCGCGGGCCCGGGACCCGGGGACGCGCGTGGTTTGAAGCCCAACGATCGACCGGGGGCTGCCGGTGGTGCCCGCCCGCTAGCCCAGGATCTCCTCGCGCTCGTAGAGGCGCCCGGCGATCCAGGTGAGCAGCAGTCCGAGCGCGAGCGTCGCGCCCATCGACAGCAGGATCTCCCAGCCGTGCGGCCATTCGCCGCGCAGCACGCGCGTCATCAAAAAATGTTGGCTGAGCGACGGCGTCGCCATCGCGGCGACGGTCGGCTTGAGGTCGAGCATGTTGACGAGCGCGAGCGGCAGCGTCGGTACCAGCAGCACGAAGCTGAGGTAGGTCTGCGCCTCGCGGAAGCTGCGCGTGAACGAGGCGACGATGGTCATCAGGCCGGCGCCCGCCAGGCCGAGCGGTGCGGTGAACAGTACCATCGCGAGCACCGCCTGCGGCGAGAGGTCGATGCTCATGCCCCAGCTCTCGAGGCGCGTGAACTGCAGCGCGAGCGACAGCGCGAAGAGCGTCACCACCAAAGATATCAGCATGTAGGCGCTGGTCGCGAGGATCTTGCCGTAGAGCAGGTGTGCGCGCGGCAGCGGCGTGGTGAGCAGCGCCTCGAGCGAACCGCGCTCGCGCTCGCCCGCGGTGGAGTCGATGGCGAGGTAGAGGCCGCCCGTCAGCATCGCGAGGATGACGAAGAAGGTCAGCGTGCCGAGCGCGAGCACCGCGCGCGCCTTCGGCGTGGAGACATCGATGTCCTGCACCGCCACCGGCCGCAGCAGCGTCGGTTCGACGCCGCGCAGCAGCAGCCGCGACTGCGCGATGCGCTGGCTGTAGAGGCCTGTGGCTTCGCGCACGCGCGCCGCCGCACCGCCGCCTATGTCGTTCGAGCGGTCATAGAAGAGGCGGATGTCCGCCGGCTGAGCCGCGGCGATGCGCGCCGGGAAGTCGGGCGGCACCAGCACCACGGCCCTGTGCCGGCCGTCGGCGATCGCCGCGCGGGCGCCGGCCTCGTCGAGCGCGACGGGCTTCACGGTGATGCCGCGCTCGGCGAACAGCGCGAGCAGGTTCGGCGCGCGCTCGCCGCCCGAGACGGCGAGCTCCACCTTCTGCTCCTCGCGCGACTCGGCCTGCTGCTGCATGATGTTGACCATCAGCACGAAGAACAGCGGACCGAGCAGCGGACCGAACAGCAGCGCCGAGAAGATGGTGCGGCGGTCGCGCAGGTTCTCGATGAACTCCTTGCGGAAGACGGTGAGGATGCCGCGCATGTCAGCCGAGCCCCTCGCCGGAGCCGATGAGCTTCACGAACGCGTCCTCGAGGCCGGCCTCGCCCGACTGCGCGCGCAGCCCGTCGGGCGAGCCGCTCGCGACCACGGTGCCGTGCGCGATCACGACCACATCGTCGCAGAGCATCGCGACCTCCTGCATCACATGGCTCGAGAACAGGATGCACTGCCCCGCGTCGCGCAGCCGGTCGAGCAGCACGCGCAGGTTGCGCACCGCCATGACATCGAGGCCGTTGGTCGGCTCGTCGAGCACGAGGTTGCGCGGCGCGTGCACGAGCGCGCGGGCGAGCGAGGTCTTCAGCCGCTGGCCCTGCGAGAAACCTTTGGCCTTGCGCTGCGCGCAGTCGCCGAGGTCGAGCATCGCGACCAGTTCGTCGGCGCGGCGCAGGCTCTCGGCGCGGCCGAGGCCGTGCAGCTCGCCGAAGTAGGCGATGTTCTCGCGGCCGGTGAGATGCGGATAGAGACCGGACGAATGCGACAGCACGCCGATGCGGCGGCGCGCGGCGATCGGCTCGTCGGCGACCACATGGCCGTCGATCAACGCCTGACCCGCGTCGGGCTGCAGCACGGTGCAGAGCATGCGCAGCGTGGTCGACTTGCCGGCGCCGTTCGGGCCCAAGAGCCCGGTGATGCGGCCGTCGCGCGCGGTGAAGCTGACCTCGCGCACGGCCTGCAGCTTGCCGAAGGATTTGCTGAGCCCGCGCGCCTCGATCATGGCGGCGGCCCGGCGAGCGAGGTGAAGAACGGCGTCGCGGCGCGCCGGTCGAGGCACTTGAGGTCGAGCGTCGACGGTTCCGCGGTGGCGACGAAGTCGCGCAGCACCTTGTCGATGCAGGACGCGCCGAGCTGGCCGTGGCCTTCGCCCGCGAGCACGATGTGGCGCGCGTCGGCGAGCCCGCGCAGCGCCGCTTCGCCGTAGGCGGGCGGCGTCACCGGATCGTCGGCGCCGGAGAGCAGCAGCACCGGCACGGCGGTCGAGAGCGGCTGCTTGAAGTCGGCGTCCATCGGGCCGCGTGGCCAGAGCGCGCAGACCCGCTGCAACGAGTCCATCGTCTCCGCGCCCATGTAGGTCGTCTCGAGGCGCGCGCGGTCGATGCGGCCCGTGAACGGGATGTCCTCGGCGCAGACCACGCTGTAGTGCATCCCGGCGGCGATGCTGCTCTCGAGCGAGTCGTGCAGCATCAGCAGCGAGGAGGCGAGCGGCGTGAAGTTGTCCTTGGTCGCGGCCTCGTGCAGCGCGACCGGCAGCAGCGACGCCTGGCTCGCGCTGTAGCTCGAGAGACGCAGCACGGCGGCGAGATGCCGATGGCCGAAGCGCAGCGTGCGCAGCTCGCCGGTGCGCGGATCGGGCAGCCGCACCTCCTGCGGCGCTGCGCGCAGCCGCGCCATCAGGCTGCGGTAGGTGGCGGCCGGATCGCCGAAGGCGCTGCGGCAGGCGGGTTGCGCGGTGCAGCGTTTCAGGATGCGCGCGAGCGCGGTCTCGGCGTCGGTGGCGATGGCCGGCCCGAGCGCGAGACCGGGCGGCACGACGCCGTCGAGGATCACGCTGCGCACATGGTCGGGGTGGCGACGCAGGTAGTGCTGCGCCACGCGCGTGCCGTAGGAGACGCCGTAGAGGTTGATGCGCTCCGCGCCGAGCGCCTGCCGCACGGTCTCGAGGTCACGCACCGCGACGCTGGTGGTGTACTGGCGGACATCGTGCCGGGCGGCGAGCTTGTCGAGGCAGGCGCGGGCCTCGGCGTCGATGGCGGCGGGCGTCGGCTCGGTGTCCTTCAGCCAATCGCCCTCGGGGTCGAGGTCGCAGGCGAGCGGGGTCGAGCGGCCGGTGCCGCGCTGGTCGACGAGGATGATGTCGCGGTCGCGACCGACGCGGGCGAAGGCCGCGGCGGTGCTGGCGTACATCTCCTGCGCGCCCATGCCGGGACCGCCGGCCAGGATGAAGAGCGGGTCCGGCGCCTTGCGCTCGCTGATGGCGGGGTCGCGGACGATCGACAGGGTGATCCGGCGGCCCTCGCCCGACGGGTTCTCCGGCACCTCGAGGGTCGCGCACTCGGCCTTCAGCGAGACCAACCGCGTCGGGTGGGTCAGCATGCAGGGGGTGAAGGCGAGGGTGGGGGTCGCGCCCGCGCCGGTCGTGGGACCACCGACGCCCGCGGTCACGATCGGTGGCGTGGCAGGGCCGCGCGGAGCGCAGGCGGTGAGTCCGTAGGCGGTGAGTCCCAGAAGGCCCGTCAGCGCGAGGGTTTGCGCGACTCTCCCCGGCGACCGAAGCGTGGGCGTCATGGGAGGGGAAGTCTACAATACGAAGATGAACGTCGGCATGCGCCACATCACATCGTTCGAGGTCATCGTGGTGGGTGGCGGCCATGCCGGCACCGAGGCCGCGTTGGCGGCTGCCCGCATGGGTCGGCGCACGCTGCTCTTGACCCAGAGCATCGAGACCCTGGGACAGATGAGCTGCAACCCCGCCTTCGGGGGCATCGGCAAGGGGCACCTCGTGCGCGAGATCGACGCCCTCGGCGGGGCGATGGCGCGTGCCGTCGACCGGGCCGGCATCCAGTTCCGCACTCTCAACGCGAGCAAGGGTCCGGCGGTGCGTGCGACCCGCGCTCAGGCCGACCGCCGCCTCTATCGGCAGGCCATCCGCGGCGTGCTCGAGAACCAGCCGAACCTGTCGCTCTTCCAGCAGGAAGTCGCGGACCTTCGGGTCGAGGGCGGGCGGGTCACCGGGGTGGTGACGGTCAGCGGCATCGTGTTCGAAGCCCCCGCCGTCGTGCTCACCGTCGGCACCTTCCTCGGCGGTCGGATGCATGTCGGTCTCGACCAGCATGCGGGGGGTCGCGCGGGCGATCCGCCCTCCAATCGGCTGGCTGCGCGGCTGCGTGAACTGCCGCTACGGGTGGGCCGTCTCAAGACCGGTACGCCGCCCCGTATCGATGGTCGCAGCATCGACTTCTCCGTGATGGCGCCGCAGTATTCGGACGAGCCGCGACCCGTGTTTTCGTTCCTCGGGCGAGCCGAAGAGCATCCTAGGCAGGCTCCTTGTTTCATAACTGCGACAAACGAGCGCACCCACGCCTTGATCCGGGCGGGCAGCGACCGCTCGCCGATGTACACCGGCAAGATCGAGGGTGTGGGCCCGCGCTACTGCCCCTCGGTCGAGGACAAGGTCCAGCGTTTCGCCGACAAGACCTCGCACCAGATCTTCGTCGAGCCCGAGGGGCTCGACACCCACGAGGTCTACCCGAACGGTATCTCGACCAGCCTGCCCTACGACGTGCAGGTCGAGTTCGTGCGCAGCATCCGCGGCTTCGAGCGGGCGCACATCACCCGCCCCGGCTACGCCATCGAGTACGACTACTTCGACCCCCGCGACCTGCACCCGACCCTCGAGACCCGCGCCATCGCCGGGCTCTACTTCGCGGGGCAGATCAACGGCACGACGGGCTATGAAGAAGCCGGTGCGCAGGGCCTCATCGCCGGGCTCAACGCCGCCCGTCAGGTGCACGAAGAGACCCCTTGGGTGCCGACCCGCAGCGAGGGCTACCTCGGGGTGTTGGTCGATGATCTGGTGACCCGCGGGGTCACCGAGCCCTACCGTATGTTCACCAGCCGCGCCGAGCACCGCCTGCTGCTGCGCGAGGACAACGCCGACCTGCGCCTCACCGAGCGTGGCCGCGAACTCGGCCTGGTGGACGATGAGCGTTGGGCGTTCTTCAGCCGCAAGCGCGAGGCCACTCTGGCGGAGGTCGCGCGGCTCGAGCGGTTGCGCGTGCAGGGGGTCAGCGCCTTCGATCTGCTGCGTCGGCCCGAGGTCGGGTACGACGATCTGGCCGGACTGACCGGCACCCAGACGCCGCTTGCCGACCTCGCCGCGCTCGACGACCGGTTGCCCGCCGCGGTGCGCCTGCAGGTCGAGGTGCGCGCCAAGTACGCCGGCTACATCGAGCGCCAGCAGGACGAGATCGACCGCCAGCGCCACCACGAATCCCTGACGTTGCCGGGCGACCTCGACTACGCTGCCGTCACCGGGTTGTCGACCGAGGTGCGTCAGCGGCTCGCCGCCGCCCGCCCGGGCACCCTCGGTCAGGCCTCGCGGCTGCCGGGCATCACCCCGGCGGCCGTCTCCGTCCTCCTCATCCACCTGAAGCGCCGGGCCACCGGCTGAGAGACCCCATGACCCAGATCCCGACCTCGACCACCCGTGTCCTGCTCGCCCGCCGCCCGACCGGCGCGCCCGTGCCGGAGGATTTCCGCATCGTCGAGGAGCCGCTAGCGCCGCTCGCCGACGGCCAGCTGCGCGTGCGCGGTCACTGGCTGTCGCTCGATCCCTACATGCGCGGGCGGATGAGCGACGCGAAGTCTTATGTCAAACCCGTCGAGATCGGCGGCGTGATGTGCGGCGAGGTGGTCGGTGAGGTGGTCGAGTCGCGGCACCCCGGCTTCGCGGTCGGCGATCTCGTCGCCGGCGACATGGGTTGGCAGACCGTCGCCACCAGCGACGGCAAGGGTCTGCGCAAGATCCTCAAGGATGTCCCCGCCGCAGCGCAGCTCTCCGTCTGCGGCATGCCGGGCGTCACCGCCTGGTGCGGTTTGTTGCTGATCGGTGAGCCGAAGGCCGGCGAGACGGTGGTGGTCTCCGGCGCCGCAGGTGCGGTCGGCAGCATCGTCGGCCAGATCGCCAAGCTCAAAGGTTGCCGCGTGGTCGGTATCGCCGGCGGTGCCGACAAGTGCCGGCACGCCGTGGAGGACCTCGGCTTCGATGCCTGCATCGATTACAAGACCGGCCGGCTGCGCGAGGACCTCAAGGCCGCGACCCCGGACGGCGTCGATGTCTACTTCGACAACGTCGGCGGCGAGATCCTCGACACCGTGCTGGCACGCATGAACCCGTTCTCGCGGCTGCCGGTCTGCGGCCTGATCTCGCAGTACAACGTCACCGAGCCCTACGGTCTGCGCAACTTCCGCAGCGTGCTCGTCAACCGCATCAAGATGCAGGGCTTCATCGTGTTCGACTTCGCGGCGCGCCACCCCGAGGCGGTGCGCGACCTCGCCGGCTGGCTGGCCGCCGGCAAGCTCAAATACCGCGAGACGATCGCCGAGGGCATCCAGGCCGCGCCCGCAGCGTTCATCGGCATGCTCGGCGGCGCCAACACCGGCAAGCAGCTGGTGAAACTTATCTAGGGTATCTTTGTCAGAGTCCGTTCGGACTTGATCGGTCGGCGTCCCGCCGCAACCACAGGGGGTGTGTGATGGAAGGTCTTTCAGTCGTCTTCGTCGTCGTCTTCGCGCTGATCGTCATCGCGACGCGGGCGTTCCTCACCGTGCCGCAGGGCTTCGAGTACACGCTCGAGCGCTTCGGCAAGTTCCGCAAGGTCATGGGGCCGGGCTTCCATGTGATCATCCCGTTCGTCGAGCGCGTCGGCCAGAAGATCAACATGATGGAGCAGGTGCTCGATGTGCCGCGCCAGGAGGTCATCACCAAGGACAACGCGATGGTGTCGATCGACGCCGTGGTGTTCTACCAGGTGCTCGACGCCGCCAAGGCCGCCTACGAGGTCGACAACCTGCGCCTCGCCATCATCAACCTCACGATGACCAACATCCGCACGGTCGTGGGCTCGATGGACCTCGACGAGACGCTCTCCAAGCGCGACGAGATCAACCACCGCCTGCTGAAGGTCGTCGACGACGCCACCACGCCGTGGGGCGTGAAGTGCACGCGCATCGAGATCAAGGACATCAGCCCGCCGTCCGACCTCGTCGAGTCGATGGGCCGCCAGATGAAGGCCGAGCGCGACAAGCGCGCCAACATCCTCGACGCGGAGGGCTTCCGCGCCGCCGCCATCCTCAAGGCCGAGGGCGAGAAGCAGTCCGCCGTGCTCAAGGCCGAGGGCGAGAAGGAGGCCGCGTTCCGCACCGCCGAGGCCCGCGAGCGCCTCGCCGAGGCCGAGGCGCGCGCCACCGAGATGGTGTCGCAGGCCATCGCCAAGGGTGACATCCAGGCCATCAACTACTTCGTCGCCCAGAAGTACGTCGAGGCGCTCAAAGATATCGCCACCTCGCCCAACCAGAAGGTGTTCATGATGCCGGTGGAGGCGACGGGCATCCTCGGCGCCATCGCCGGCGTCGCCGAGCTCACCAAGGACAGCGTCAAGGGCGCCGTGGGCAACGCCGCCGCACGCGGCGGACAGCCGGGCGGTGAGCGCCGATGAGCGGCCTGCTCACCTCGCTGACCTGGTGGCAGTGGCTGGTGTTCGCGCTCGCGCTGGGCGCGCTCGAGACCCTCATCCCCGGCGCCGTGATGATCTGGTTCGCCGCCGCCGCGGCGGTCATCGGTCTCGTGATGGTCGTCATCCCCCTGCCGTGGCAGTGGCAGTGGGTGCTGTGGGCGGTGCTCGGGCTCGTGGCGATGATCGCGTACCGCCGCTACAAGGACACCCGGCCCGACTTCACCGAGCAGCCGGTGCTGAACCAGCGCGGCCTGCAGTATGTCGGCCAGTTCTTCGAACTCGTCGAGCCGATCGAGAACGGCGTCGGCAAGGTACGCATCGCCGACGGCGTGTGGAAGGTGAGCGGCCCGGCGCTCGCGGCGGGCACCACCGTGCGTGTCACCGGCGTCGACGGCGCGGTGCTGACGGTGCAGAAGGCCGAGTAGCCGCTACTTCCGCCAGAACGTGGCGGTGAACAGGATCAGCACGCTGAAGATCTCGAGGCGGCCGAGGATCATGCCGACGGTGCAGATCCAGGTCTGCACATCGGTGAGGATCTGGTAGGTGCCCGCCGGTCCGGTGGGGCCGAGCGCGGGGCCGAGGTTGTTGACGCTCGCCACCACCGAGGTGAACGCCGTCACCAACGGCATGCCGGTGAGCAGCATCGCGAAGGTGAGCACGGCGATGGTCTGGAAGTACAGGAAGATGAACGCCAGCACCGAGTAGGCGATGCGGTCGGGCACCACCTGGCCACCGATGCGGACCGGGATCACCGCCGATGGGTGCACCAGCAGCTTCATCTCGCGCTGCGCCTGCCGCGCCAGCAGCAGGGTACGGAACATCTTGATGCCACCGCCCGTGGACCCCGTGCTGCAGACGATGCAGGAGAGGAAGATCATCCACACCGGCGCGAACACCGGCCACAGCCCGTAGTCGTCCGACGAGAAGCCGGTCGTGGTGGCCACCGACACCACGTTGAAGGCGGCGTGCCGCAGCGCCGCGGCGAAGTCCGGGAAGGTGCCCTGCACCGTGAGCAGCACCGCGATCGCGAGCACGCTCGCACCGACCAGCGTGAAGATGACCTTGGCCTCGGAGTCGTTGCGGTACGGCGCGAGGGTTCGGCCGCGCAGCGCCATGAAGTGCCGCGAGAAGTTGAGCGCCGCGACGAGCATGAGCGCCACCAGCACCAGCTCGACGGCGACCGAATCGAAGGCGCCGATGCTCGCGTCGCGGGTGGAGAAGCCCCCGAGCGCGACCACCGAGAAGCCGTGGCAGATGGCGTCGAACCAGCCCATGCCCGCGAGGCGCAGCGCGACGATGGCCACCACGGTGAAGCCCATGTAGGTGAGCCACAGCGCCTTGGCGGTCTCGGTGATGCGCGGCGTCAGCTTCTCGTCCTTGACCGACCCGGGCGCCTCGGCGCGGTAGAGCGCCATGCCGCCGACGCCGAGCAGCGGCAGCACCGCGACCGCCAGCACGATGATGCCGATGCCGCCGAACCAGTGCATCGCGTGCCGCCAAAGATTGATGGAGGGCTGCAGGGTGTCGAGGCCGGTGAGCACGGTGGACCCGGTGGTGGTGAGCCCGGAGACCGCCTCGAAGTAGGCGTCGGTGAAGCTGAGGCCGGGCAGCGCGATCATCAGCGGGATCGCCGCCGACAACGACATCAGCACCCAGGACAGCGTCACCAGCAGGAAGCCGTCGCGGGCCTTCAGCTCGCGCTTGTGGCGGCGGGTGAGCCCGGCGAGCGTGAGGCCCAGCACGACATTGATCGCGGCGGCGATGGCGAAGTCGTCGAAGGTGCCGTCCTGGAACACCAGCGCGCTGATGAGCGGCATCAGGAAGGTGACGGCGAACACCGCCATCATCATCCCGAGGACATGCGCGACGGCGAGCATGGCGTGCGGCCCGGCCCTCAGCGCCGGCCCGAGGTCTCGCCGAGGAACAGGCGCTCCACTTGGTCGACGTGGCGACGGTCGGTGATGAACAGCACCACATGGTCGTCCGCCTGGATCACCGTGTCGTGGTGCGCCATGATGACCTCGTCGCCGCGCACCACGCAGCCGATGCGCGCGCCCTCCGGCAGCGCGATGTCCTCGACGCGCTTGCCGACCACGCGCGAGGAGCGCTGGTCGCCGTGGATGATGGTCTCGAGCGCCTCGGCCGCGCCGCGGCGCAGCGAGTGCACCTGCACCACGTCGCCGCGCCGCACATGGGTCAGCAGCGAGCCGATGGTGATGGTCTGCGGCGACAGCGCGATGTCGATGCTGCCGTTCTCCATGAGCTCGGCGTAGGAGGGCTTGTTGATGAGCGCCATGACCTTGGCGGCGCCGACCCGCTTGGCGAGCATCGCCGAGAGGATGTTCGCCTCCTCGGAGTTGGTGAGCGCGACGAACACATCGCAGTCGTCGATGTTCTCCTCGACGAGGAGGTTCTCGTCGGCGGCGTCGCCCTCGAGCACGATCGCGCTCTCGAGGATCTCCGAGACGCGCCGCGCGCGCTTCGGATCGCGCTCGATGAGCTTGACCTGGTTCTCCTTCTCGAGCCGGCGCGCGAGCGCGAGGCCGATGTGGCCACCGCCCGCGATCACCACGCGCCGCGCCGGCTTCTCCTCGCGGCGGATCTCCGCCATGAAGCGCCGTATGTCGTCCTTGGCGGCGAGGAAGAACACCTCGTCGCCCTCCTCGATGACGGTGTCGCCCTCGGGCTGGATGCTGCGGCCGCCGCGGTAGATGGCCACCACGCGCGCTTCGGTGTCGGCGATGTGCTCGCGCAGGGTGCGCAGCTGTTGGCCGACCAGCAGCCCGCCCTTGCGCGCCGCGAGGCCGACGAGCCGCACCCGGCCGCCGGCGAAGTCCAGCACCTGCAGCGCGCCCGGGTAGCGGATCAGGCGTTCCACATATTCGGTGACCAGCTGCTCGGGGCTGATCCACACGTCCACCGACAGCGCCTCGGCGCTGAAGAGCTTCGGGTGCTTGGTGTACTCGGCCGAGCGGATGCGAGCGATCTTGGTGGGCGTGCGGTAGAGGGTGTAGGCCACCTCGCAGGCCATCATGTTGACCTCGTCGCTGCTGGTGAGCGCGATGAGCATCTCGGCGTCGGGGACGCCGGCGGCTTCGAGGACGGAGGGGTAGGCGGCGTTGCCGGCGACGGTGCGGATGTCGAGCCGGTCCTGCAGCTCGCGCAGCAGCTCTTCGTTGGTGTCGACCACCGTGACCTCGTTGGCTTCCTCGCGGGCCAGTTGGGTGGCCGCAGTACGCCCGACCTGCCCGGCGCCGAGGATCACGATCTTCATGGCGCGCATAGGCTACTCCCATGCGGGTATGCTTGCCAGCATGAGCCAGAATGCGACGCTTGCCACGCCGTCGGCGCCATCCGCCGGCCCAGGGACCCCCACCGGGGGCGAGTTCAGCCGGGGTTGGAAGGCGCTCGCCGCGAGCTTCGTCGGCACCGCCTTCGGCGCCTCGCCGCTGCCGTTCAACACCATCGGCTTCTTCATCGATCCGCTGCAGAAGGAGTTCGGCTGGAGCCGCACCGAGATCAGCCTCGGCATCACCATCTACGGTCTGCTCGCCGCGCTGCTCGCGCCGGTGTTCGGTCGGCTCGCCGACCGCTACGGCGTGCGACCGGTGGCGCTCGGCTCGCTGCTCGCCTTCGGTCTCGCTTTCGGTTCCTTCGCGCTGATCCCCGGCTCGCTCGCCTGGTTCTACTTCGTATGGGTGCTGGTGGGCCTGGTCGGCATCGGTTCGACGCCGGTCACCTGGACGCGCGCCATCAATCTCTGGTTCTACCGCCACCGCGGTCTCGCGCTCGGGCTCACGCTGATGGGCACCAGCGTGTCGGCGGTGCTGCTGCCGATCATCACGGTCGCGCTGCTCGACTGGCAGGGATGGCGCGCGGCCTATGCGGTGCTCGCGCTGCTGCCGCTCGCGGTGGCGCTGCCGATCGGTCTGCTGCTGTTCCGTGAACCGCGTCCGGAGCAGCGTCCGCCGGAACTGCGCATCGCCGCTGCGGCCGCTGCGGGACAGGCGCCCGGCGCTCTCGCCGACCTGCCGGGCGTGAGCTTCGCCGAGGCGCTGCGCACGCGCGGCTTCTGGCTGCTATGGATCTCGATCCTGCTCGTGTCCTTCGCCTATGGCGGGTCGCTGGTGCATCTGCCGTCGATGCTCTCGGCGCAGGGCTTCACCCGCGGCGACACGGCTTCGGTGATGGCGGTGTTCGGCCTCTCGATCGCGGCCGGCCGGCTCATCACCGGCCTGCTGCTCGACCGCTTCTGGGCGCCGTATGTCACGCTGCCCATCCTGTCGTTGCCGGCGCTCGCCTGCTGGCTGCTCGCGACCGACCACTCGATGACGATGGCCGTGGCGGTGTTCTCGGCGTTCCTGCTCGGCTTCGCGGCGGGCGCCGAGACCGACCTCATCGCCTACCTCGCCGGCCGCTACTTCGGCATGGCGAACTACGGGCAGATCTACGGCGTGCTCTACATGGCCTTCGGCATCGCAGCGGCGCTGTCGCCGACGGCCTACGGCTGGGTGCGCGACACGACCGGCAGCTACGACCCGATCCTGTTCGCGGCGGCCGTGATGTTCGTGGTGGGCGCCTGTCTCTTGCTGCTGCTCGGGCCGTACCCGGACTTCGCGGCGCGCGCCGCCGCGAAGGACGCTACCAGCGCACCCAGCCGAGCTGCCAGCTGACGAGGATGATCGCGCCGAGCGCGATGCGGTAGTACGCGAAGCCCGCGAACGAGTGCTTCGCGACGAAGCGCAGCAGGAAGCGGATCGCGATGAGCGCGGCGAAGAACGCGGCCACGCTCGACACCAGCAGCGACATCGGTTCGCCGGGCGCGAACGGTTCGCGCGCGTCGAGCAGCTTGTAGCCGGTGGCGGCGAACATCACCGGGATCGCCACGAAGAACGAGAACTCCGCCGCGGTGCGGCGGTCGAGGCCGGTCAAGAGGCCGCCCAAGATGGTCGCCGCCGAGCGGCTGGTGCCCGGCACCAACGCCAGCATCTGGAACGCGCCGATGCGCAGCGCGTCGAGCGGACCGATCTCGTCGACCGACTTCACGCGCTCGACATGCGGCCGCTTCTCGGCCCACAGGATCAACAGGCCCCCGACCGCCAGCGCGATCGCGACCGGCACCGGCGAGAAGAGCTTGCTGCGGATGGTGTCCTCGAAGGCGAGCCCCGCGATCGCCGCCGGGAGGAAGGCCAGGAAGAGGTTCAGCGCGAAACGCTGCGAGCCCCTGTCGGATACGAGCCCGCGCGCGGTCGCCCACAGCCGCTGCCGGTACTCCCAGCAGACCGCGAGGATGGCCGCACCCTGCATCACGATCAGCTGCCGGAAGCCGACCTCGTCCTCGAGCCCGAGCGCGGCGCGGGTCAATATCAGGTGCCCGGTGCTCGAGATCGGCAGGAACTCGGTGAAGCCCTCGACGAGGCCGAGGATGATGTCGACGATCCATTGCATCGGGCGCGCCTCAGTCCGGCATGGTGCGGCCGCGGGTCTCGATCACCCAGCCGATCAGGAGCAGACCGACGAGCGGCACGAAGCCCACGAGGAACAGCGTGTCGAAGACCACCTGCGGATCGCCGCGGCCCGCCGCCGCGACCGAGCCGACCACGAATGGTCCGCCGGCGGCGATGATGCGGCCGATGTTGTAGGTGAAGCCCGAGCCGGTGGCGCGCAGCCGCGTCGGGAAGAGCTCGGGCAGATAGAAGGTGAAGGCGCCGAAGATGCCGAACACCGTGAGGCCGATGAAGAAGTACATGTAGAGCCGCACCTGCGGCGGCAGGTCGAGCCCGAAGGTCGCGAGCAGCGAGACCGCGGAGAGCGACAGATAGGTCGCGAACATGGGCTTGCGGCCCCAATGCTTGGCGAGCGGGATGGTGAGCAGCGTGCCGATCAGGCCGCCGATGTTGAAGATGGTGGTGGCCTGCGTCTTCCAGGACTCGACCAGCACGCTGGTCGCGGTCCTGTCGAGGCCGAGGCTCAGCGCCTCGGCCTGCGCGAGGTTCGCGGAGACCACCGGGATGAAGGCGTTGCAGCTCCACCAGGTGAGCAGCGCCACGACCGCGACGATCAACCCGCTGCGGGTGCTGCGCCAGATGTCGGGCGTGAAGAGCTCGCGCAGCCGCGGCGGGGGTGCCGAGGCGGCGGTGCGCTCCCAGCGCTCCGGTTCCTTGACGAGAGTGCGGATCCAGAACGCGAACGCGGCGGGGATCAGGCCGAAGATGAGCACATAGCGCCAGGACACCTCGGGCACATCGGCGAACAGGTGCCCGGCGACGAGCGCGTTGACGCCGGTCGCGAGGAACAGCCCGAAGGGCGCCGCGGTGTAGAGCACGGCGCCGGCCTGCACGCGCTGGTCCTCGGGGACGGCCTCGGCCACCAACGCGCAGCCCGCCGCCCATTCGCCGCCGATGCCGAGGCTCGCGATGATGCGGCAGACGATCAGCTGCTCGATGCTGGTGACGAAGGCGCAGAGCGCGGTGCCGACCGCGTACAGCACCATGGTGATGAGCAGCACGCGCTTGCGGCCGTAGCGGTCGGAGATCGGCCCGAACAGCACGCCGCCCACCGCCCAACCGACGAGGAAGATCGCGGTGATGAGACCCGTCCAATAGAGCGTCGCGCTGCGCGCCTCGGGCGAGCCGATCTCGAGCCCGAGCAGCGTCGGGATCGCGTTCGGCGCGACATAGTTGAAGAGCAGGCCGTCGAAGATGTCGAAGCCCCAGCCGAGCCAGGCCGCGAACAGCACGATCCATTGATAGCGGGTCAGTCGCAGCATCGCATCCCCCCAAGATCCCGGCGGTGGGCCGGTCCGGACCCCGCTCTCAGCGCCGCGCGGCCTCGATGGCGTCGCGCAGCTCCAGTGTCGCACGGCGCGCGGCCGCCGCGAAATCTTCGCCCGAGCCGGCGTAGAGGATGCCGCGCGAGGAGTTGATGACGAGGCCGCCGCCGGCGGGCGTCATGCCGGCCTGCACCGCGCGGCGCACATCGCCGCCCTGCGCGCCGACGCCCGGCACGAGGAAGGTCATCGCCCCCGTGCGCGCGCGGATGTCGGCGAGCTCCTCGGGGTAGGTGGCGCCGACCACGAGCAGACAGTTGCCGCGCGTGTTCCACTCCTGCGCGACCTTCTCGGCCACCACCTGATAGAGCGTGCGCTCGCCGATCTTCAGGTCCTGGAACTCGCGCGCACCCGCGTTCGAGGTGCGGCAGAGGATCACGATGCCTTTGTCGGCCCACTCGAGGAACGGCTCGACCGAGTCGCGCCCGAGATAGGGGTTCACGGTGACGGCATCCGCGGCGTAGCGCTTGAAGGCCTCGTCGGCGTACTTGGCGGCGGTGCTGCCGATGTCGCCGCGCTTCGAATCGAGGATGACCGGCACGCCGGGCGCGCGCTCGCGGATGTAGCGGATCGTGTCCTGCAATTGGTCTTCGGCGCCGACCGCGGCGTAGTGCGCGATCTGCGGCTTGTAGGCGCAGACGAGGTCGGCGGTGGCGTCGACGATGGCGCGGTTGAAGGCGAGGATGGCGTCCGGTCGGTCGCGCAGATGGGCCGGGAAGCGCTCGACCTCGGGGTCGAGCCCGACGCAGACGAGCGAACCGTGGGCGGACGCCGCGGCTGCGAGCTGCGAGTGGAAGGCGTTCGAGGTCATGGGCGGCAAGTGTAGCCGACCCGCGTCGCGCTCAGGCCGCCGTCAGACCGGCGTGAGGTTGGCGTACTGCAGCATCAGCCACTTGGCCCCCTCGCCCTCGAAGTTCACCTGGATGCGCGCCTGCGGACCCTGGCCCTCGATGCTGAGCACGACGCCCGCGCCGAAGCGTGCATGCCGGACGCGTGCGCCGAGCTTGACGCCGGGGGCGGCAGGCTCGGCGCGCAGACCGGAGGTCGCGCTGGGGCGAGGGTCGCTGCGCCCGCCGCCCTGCCCACCGCCGTAGCCACCGGCGCGGCCACCGCCGTATCCACCGCCATATCCGCCGCCGCTGCCGAAGCCGCCGCCGAACGCCCCCGCGCGCCCGGCGTGCACCTTGGGACGCACCTCCTCGACGAGCTCCTCGGGGAGCTCCTTGATGAAGCGCGACGGCGTGCCGTAGCCGTCGATGCCGTGCAGACGACGCTGCTCGGCGTAGGTGAGGTACAGGCGACGCATCGCACGCGTCGTGCCGACATAGGCGAGACGGCGCTCCTCCTCGAGGCTGTCGAGGTCGTTGAGCGAGCGCTGATGCGGGAACAGACCATCCTCGAGCCCGGCCAAGAACACCACCGGGAACTCGAGGCCCTTGGCGGTGTGCAGCGTCATCATCTGCACGCAGTCCTCCCAGGCCTCGGCCTGGCCCTCGCCGGACTCCAGCACCGCGTGCGCCAGGAAGGACTCGAGCGGCGGCATCGGTTCGCCCTCGACGGTGTCGGGCGAGAAGCCGCGCGCCGCGGAGACGAGCTCGAGCAGGTTCTCGGCGCGGCCTTCGCCGCGTTCGGGCTTCTCCTTGCGGTGGTGCTCGAGCAGGCCGGAGCCTTCGAGCACCTGGTCGACGATCTCGTGCAGCGCGAGGCCCTGCGTCGCCGAGGTCAAAGAATCCACCAGCTGCAGGAAGCCCTGCAGCGCCGCGCCGCCGCGCGAGCCGAGCCGGCCGTCGGCGACGCAGGCCAGCGCCGCGGTCCACAGCGAGCTGCCGGCGGTGCGCGCCTCGCTGCGCACCACATCTAGGCTCTTGGCGCCGATGCCGCGCGTCGGCAGGTTGACCACCCGCTCGAAGGAGGCGTCGTCGTTGCGGTTGGAGATGAGGCGCAGGTAGGCGAGCGCGTCCTTGACCTCGGCGCGCTCGAAGAACCGCAGGCCGCCGTACACCTTGTACGGCATGCGCGCCGACATGAACGCCTCTTCGAAGGCGCGCGACTGCGCGTTCGAGCGGTAGAGCACGGCGACCTCGCTGCGCGCGCCGCCCTGCGACACCCACTCCTGGATGCGGTGCAGCACGAACTCGGCCTCGTCACGCTCGTTGAACGCGGCGTAGAGGCGGATCGGCTCGCCGGTGCCGCCCGCGGTCCAGAGGTTCTTGCCGAGCCGGCCGGAGTTGTTGGCGATGAGCGCGTTGGCGGCCTGCAGGATGTTGCCGGTCGAGCGGTAGTTCTGCTCGAGGCGCACGAGCTTGGCGTGCGGGAAATCCTTGCTGAAGGTGCGCAGGTTCTCGACCCGCGCACCGCGCCAGCGGTAGATCGACTGGTCGTCGTCGCCGACGGCGAACGGCGCGCCCTCGGAGCCGACGAGGAGCTTCGTCCAGGCGTACTGCACGGAGTTGGTGTCCTGGAACTCGTCCACCAGCACATGCTGGAAGCGGCGGCGGTAGTGCGCGAGCAGGTCGGGCTGGTCGCGCCACAGCTCGAAGGCGCGCAGCAGCAGTTCGGCGAAGTCCACCACGCCCGCGACGCGGCAGGCCTCTTCGTATTCCTGGTAGAGCTTGATGAGCTGGCGGCGCGTCGGGTCGTTGCCGTCCTTGAGCGCCTTCGGCCGCAGGCCCTCGTCCTTCTGCTGGTTGATGAACCACTGGATCTCGCGCGGCACCCAGCGCGTCTCGTCGAGCTGCTGCGCCTTCACCAATTTCTTGACGAGCCGCAGCTGGTCGTCCGAATCGAGGATCTGGAAGCCCTGCGGCAGACCCGCCTCGCGCCAGTGCAGGCGCAGCAGACGGTGCGCGATGCCGTGGAAGGTGCCGATCCAGAGCGCCGCGCCCGGCATGCCGAGCAGCGATTCGATGCGGCCGCGCATCTCGCCCGCCGCTTTGTTGGTGAAGGTGACGGCGAGGATGCCGTGCGGCGAAGCGCCCTCGGCCTGGACGAGCCAGGCGATGCGGTGCACCAGCACGCGCGTCTTGCCGCTGCCCGCGCCGGCGAGCACCATCACGGGGCCGACGGGCGCGGTCACGGCCTCGCGTTGGGCGTCGTTCAGGGGGGCGAGGATGGGCGTGATGTCCATGTATGGGGCGGTCGGAGGGGGTTTGCGCGAGGGGGCCGGCGCGGTGCCGATTCTACCGTCTCGGTCCCGGTCCGTCCGTGTCGCCTGCGATGTCGCGCGCCGCGGCGCTCGCGGCATCGAGCGCGGCGGCGCAGTCCTCCGGTAGCGCGGTGCGCGCGGCGTCCAGCGCCGCGCGCCACTTCGGTCCGCGCGCCCGCGCCTCGCGCCATGCCGAACCGAGGTCGATGCGCGAAGGTCCGATGAAGAGGGCGTCGATGAGCGCCGCCGACTGCGACAGGTCCTTTCTCGCCTTCACCGCGCCATCGCGGTCGCGGCGGCGCAGCGTGGAGAGCAGGAGTTTGTGCACCGCATAGCGCTCGGGTGCCGGCACCAGCACCGCGATGCCGCCGCGATGCAACAGCGCGGAGCGCACCGGTCGATGCAGCAGGAAATCGAGGTAGCGCAGAGGCTGTGCCGCTGCGCCGCCGAGCGCGGGCATGCGCGCCGGACGCCGGCCATGATCGGCACGACCGCGGTTCGGCGTCAGGAACTCGACCCGCAGGCCCCGGGCGTTGCGGAACCCCGTGCTCGCCAGCGGATCGAGCAGGTGGGGGATCTCGTGGAACGTACCGTCAACCTGCCGCAGCGTCTCGAGCATGGGCGGCATGGTGTCGTCGACCGATACCGAGACGGAGTGGAACTGCGCGACATCGACATCGCCCGTCATCAGCGCCGCGGCCGGGAGCCGTCGGCCGAGCAGACCGGCGTAGGCCTGGAAGGCCGCGGTACCGATCAGCACGCCGTGCAGGCGGAAGAGCCCGCCGCGCCATAGCCCATCGAGCACTTCACCGACCTGCTCCGGCGGCGCGGGCAGCCCGACCGCGAGCAACGATGTCACCATCGAGCGGCGCTCGACATAGTCCTGCTTGGTGCGGCGGAAGCGCTCGACCCTGGCGGTCACCTCGGCGTCGGCCACCGGGCCGACATAGCGCGACCAGCGCCGTTGATCGTCGTCCGCGCCGCGCCGGTAACCTTTGTAGTACCAGAACTGCTGGCCGTTGCGACCTGTGACCCGCGTGAAGGACCCGTTCTCCGGGAACGCATCATCGAACTCGGCATCCAGACAGCGCTGGACGAGTTCGGCGAACATCGTCTGGTGGGCGAGGCTGAGCGGCTGCACGCGCGTTATACCCAAAAATAGTTAGTGGGTATAATGCGCCTCTCCGCTCCGGGCTGCAAGGGATCCGGCCTAGCCGTCGCGCTCGCCCGCGAGACGCATCTGCTCGACGAAGCGCAGCAGCGCCGACACCAGCGTCAGCAGCACGGGCCCCACGATCAGGCCGACGCCGCCGAAGGCCGCCGCGCCGCCGACCACGCCCACGAACACCGCGAGCGCTGAGACATGCGCCTGCTTCGAGACCAGCAGCGGCCGCAGGAAGTTGTCGGACACCGAGATGAACGCGCCCCAGGCCAGCATGAAGAGCGCAGCGCCGTTGTGGCCCATGCCGGCGAGCGCGAGCGTCGCCGGGATCCAGACGAAGGCGGTGCCGCCCGCCGGCAGCAGCGAGAAGAGCGCCGCCAGCACGCCGAACACGATGGGCGAGGGCAGGCCGGTGAGCGCGAAGCCGA
>Ga0172372_10003170_pt1 | contig 24452 bp, 31 predicted proteins | sample LakKiv5m_2_FD_114544 | JGI IMG/M metagenome (GOLD analysis project Ga0172372, IMG submission 114544) | Freshwater microbial communities from Kabuno Bay, South-Kivu, Congo - kab_092012_9.5m | ecosystem: Environmental > Aquatic > Freshwater > Lake | place: Democratic Republic of the Congo...
ATCTTTTATATGTTGACTCTGATGCTATAGTACATAGTAAACCAGTTCTTTTTGAAAACTATAACTATGATATTGCAGTTAGGTGGCAAGACTTTAGGTGGAGAAAAGAGGAATGCCTAAGTGGTACTATTTTTATGGCAAATAATGATAAGACCAGAGAACTCTGTAAAAGGTGGCAGAGAATTAACATAAGTGAAGGGCCTAATGCAAAAACATTTGAACAGTGGAATTTAGGAACCGTAATTAAAGAAATGGAAGCAGAAGGAAAGATTAAGACTGATAATCTACCAGCCGAATATACATTCATATTTGATAGTATGAGAGCACTATATCCTAATGCAGTTCCTGTAATTGAACATTTCCAAGCAAGTAGAAAACTAAAGAATAAGGTATGAAATTGTTAGTGTTATGCCCAGGTAAAGTAGCTAAGACGCGAGAAGACATACGAAGTTTTGGTGAGGTTTTGAATTATTATCTTCCTAAATCGTTAGTTAAATTTGCGGATTGTGATATTAAACTAATACCACCAAGTAAAGATATTTATGCTGAAGATATTGCAAAAAGTTTTCGTGATATTGATTTTAGCGGTTATGATGCAGTATTAGTATTAGGGTTGAGATTTTTTAGTATGCAACCTAAGGAAACAATGGCATACTTAAGAAAAAATTTTAAAGGGTTAATCTGCCAAACACACGATGGGAGTAGAAGAAATCAGGATGGTGTAGATATTACATTTACATTTAAGGATGATAGGCGCTTATTTAATAAAAATACACCAAGATGGGAATCGCATATTAATTATAATCATTATATAGGTTGGGCGGCTGACGCAGAATTAAATAAACCTGAGCATGATCCTGAAACGCTTGGTGTACTAATCGACCATACTAATTATGGAAATAACCCAATCGATAGTACTATTGATGTAATAAAACAAGTAAAGAAATTAATTAATTCTAGGTTATGGGAATCTAAATTTAAAAATATTTCTGTTAGAAGATTTGATAGCGGTAAAACCGTTGATGTAGATTTTAATAACCTTGATAAGATTGAAAAATTTGATAGAAGTAAAGTAATTCCAATTACTGAAATAACTAAAGAACATAATAAGGCCCATATATTCATGGTAACTCACCCTGAGAGTGTTGGTTTAGTTGTATTAGAAACATCATTAGCCGGTGCATTAACTGTCTCCCCTCGTAATTACATTAACCAAGATAGGTTAGATACAGTTAGACATTATCAATATGAACCGAATAGTGATATTGATTGGAAGACTGTTTTATCTATGATTAATATAGAATCTTCTAGAAAAATGGCACTACGTTCTAACTGGGATAATGTTGCAAGGAATATTGTTGCTGGTCTAAATAAAAAAATGAAAAATGAAAAATAATAACGCAATAAATCTATCCTGGTGGATTAAACAAAGGGGCGAAAATTTTGGAGATGCGCTTAATCCTATTTTAGCTAAATGTATTTCAGGTAAAGGCATTAATCTAGTTGAAGTTGGGGATCCTAGCTCTACTCCTAGATATTATTGTATAGGTAGCATTCTACAATCATCCATGTCAACTGAGAGCGAAATTTGGGGAACGGGTTTAATGAGACATGAATCGCAGCTTAAAGTCATCCCAAAGAAAATTTATGCAGTACGAGGACCTTTAACTAGAAAGAGTTTAATTGAACAGGGAATAGATTGTCCTGAAGTTTATGGAGATCCTGCATTATTATATTCTAGGTTTTATAATCCTATCATTGATAAAAAGTATAAGTGGGGTATTATTCCACATTATGTTGATCAAAATGTTGAGTGGTTAGATAAATTTAGAAACAGACAAGATGTAAAGATCATTAACATTCTAGATCATCCTAATAAAGTAATAGATGATATTAAGAGTTGCGAAAAAATAATCTCAAGCGCACTTCATGGTATCATTGCGGCTGATTCATACGGTATCCCATCAAAATGGATAAAATTATCAGATAAAGTTGCGGGTGATGGTTTTAAGTTTAGGGATTATTTTGCTTCCGTTAAAAGAACTGATATTGAACCTCTTTATCTAAACCCTGAACTTAAAACTGCAGATTCAATATTAAAGTCTATAGAAAAACAATTTATAAGTTATAAAATAGATATTGACTTGGATCTACTTTATAGCGTATGCCCTTTTAAAAATAAAAAATAAAAAATGAAATTAGTAAGTTTTTATTGTGATGTTGATGGTGGAGATTTTTATACACAGCATGCAATTAGATTAAAAAAACAATGTGAGATTTTAAAAATTCCACATTTGATATTAAAGGAAAACTTTGGTACTTCTTGGATAGATAACGTAAGAGCAAAGCCTGAATTCTTATTAAAGATGATGAACCAATTAGACGAGGATTTCTTTTGGTTAGACGTTGATTGTAATATTCATAAAAAGATTGATTTTAAATTAGATGTTGATTGGATGAGTGACATGCGTAAAGAAGGCAAACCTCATGATTATGTACATTTTATTAAAAATAATCAAAGTAATAAAGAGTTTGTGATTAAATGGATTGCCGAAATTGATAAGCATAAAAAAGGTTCTCATACTGCATTTATAAACATATACAATAATCTTAATTTTAAACAGATGCCCGATGGGTATGTTTCATTAGGACTTTCTACCGTAGAATCTAAAAAAACATATTTTAAAAATGGGAAATAAATTTGACATAGGGCATTATAATGATAGATATTTTAAGTGGCATAAAGATCATACTAGAGATTATGCAATAAGAAATATGAATTGGTATATTTCTACATTCAAGCCAAAATCTATAATTGACTATGGGTGTGGAATTGGGGCATATCTAGAATCAGGATTACTTAACGGTATTACAAACCTTAAAGGTTTTGATATTGGAGGAGAATACGTAAAGACATACACAGAAAAAGCCGTTCAGCCTTACATTGAATATCTTGACTGTACATTACCATTAAATACTGATAAGTATGATTGTGCAATTTCATTGGAGACCGGTGAACATATAGAAACCGCTTCTTCCGACCAATTTGTTCTTAATATCATAAATTCGACTAAAGAAGATGGTACTATACTCTTCTCTGCTGCTCAACCTGGGCAAGGTGGATCTGGGCATATCAATTGCCAGCCTAAGGAATTTTGGATAGAAAAATTTGCAGTACATTCTTTCGTTTATGATGAAGTACTTACCAAGAGAATTTTAAAGGAATGGGAGTTACAAAAGGCACCCAAGTATATAATTAATAACCTAATTGTTTTTAGGCATAAGAAATGATAACAAATAACCAAATCAACGTGAGATGGTCAGGCCCGCATAAACCAAATTGGGGCGACGAACTTAATAAAACTTTAGTAAACCTAATTAGTGGAAAGAAGGTAGTATATACCGACGACCCTGATACTCCTCATTATTTATGCACAGGTAGTATATTAAGATGGGCTCATAAAAACACAACAGTATGGGGATCTGGGTTTATATCTAAAGAAGATAAGATAACCGAGCAGCCTAATATAGCTGCTGTTAGAGGTCCATTGAGCAGAGATAAGATATTAGAATTAGGATTTACTTGTCCTGAAATCTATGGTGATCCTGCTCTGTTATATCCTCGATTTTATCAACCAAAAAATAGTAGAAGAAGATATAAGATTGGGATAATACCACATTACATAGATAAAAATAATTCTTGGCTTGACCAATTTAAGGGTAACCCTGATGTTAAAGTTATTAATATTTTAGGTAAAGATGTTAATAGATTTGTTAATCATGTTAACCGCTGTGATTTAATCTTATCAAGTTCATTACATGGAATTATATGTGGAGACGCGTATGGTATTCCTTCATATTGGATAAAGTTATCAGATAATGTACAAGGTGGTGATTTTAAGTTTAATGATTACTTTAGATCAGTAAATAGACCTGATACTAAGCCTATAATTATTGATAAAGATTCAAAGATAGCAGATATGAAATTCCATGACTATAAGATCTCAATTGATTTAGACCTATTATATAATTCGTGTCCATTTAAACAAAACTAAAAATGAAAAAGACAATTATCATTATCCCTGCAAGATGGGGATCAACCAGACTTCCTGCAAAACCACTTGTTAAGATCTTAGATAAAATAATGATTCAATGGGTTTATGAAGAATGTAAAAAATCATTAGCAGATGAAGTATATGTAGCAACCGATGATGAAAGAATCCGTACTAAGGTTTCTGAATTTGGTGGTAAATGCATAATGACAGGTGAATGTAAAACCGGCACCGATCGTGTGTTAGAGGCTGCTAAAGATCTATCATATGATATTCTTATAAACATACAAGGTGATGAACCTGGTATATCATTTAGGGATATTAACTCCCTTATTAATTTGGCAAACAGAAACACACAATCGGTTTCTACTTTATCATCTCTTTTATCTAAAGAAGAATTAACTAATAGGAATGTAGTAAAACTCATTAAGTCTGGTAAAAAGGTTGTAATGTTTACTAGGAGCAGTTCTTATCTTTTTAGTCCTGATGTAGAAAAACATATTGGGGCATATGCATTTCCTAAGGAGATTGTAGAAAAGATAGGAAAGCTTAAAACACAAACAGAAAATGAAATCGCAGAATCTTTAGAACAGTTAAGATGGGCAGATTCTGGAATATCATTTGTATGTAATACAGTTCTTCATGCCGCTAAAGGTGTTGATACGCCAGAAGATCTAAAAATGATTGAAACCTATCTTAAACAAAATAGAAAACAATCAATATAAAACTAAATACCGTATTATGCAACAGCAAATGAACTTAGATATTAATAATACAACCGAAGTTGTTTGTGAAAGCTGTGGTAATAATACATTTAGACCAATCTTCTTTTTAAGAAGACTAAGTCCACTTATTTCACCTGATGGTAATGCTCGTTTAATTCCAATGGATACACTTGCATGTCTAAAATGCGATCATGTAAATAAGGACTTTAACCCAATTCCACCACAAATTCAAACAGAAAAATAAACATGGAAAACAACGAAGAACTAGTAGTACAAGAGCCTTTAAAGAAAAGCGAACTAATTGCTAAACAAAAGGAACTTATGGAGCTTAATGAAAAGCTTCTTAAAGAAATGCAGGAGAGAGAGTATACGATCGATCTTAATAATAAAAAGATTTTTGATCGTCTTGTTAAATTTCTTGAAAAGGATGCTCCTTGGGGTCATACCACTGCAACTGGCTTGGTTATGTTATATCATAATCTTCGCGAGCAAAAAGATATCATTATTAAGACAAAGGATTGGGATGGTAAGATCCAATTAAGATCTGCTAATGTAACTATTCTTTGGTCAATGGTTACTAAAATGACTGGAAATGGATTCCATGAAGCTAAAGCCTTTATTGAATTAATGGCTGTATGTGGAGAAACTTTGGCCAGTGCTGTACAACGTGCCCACCAAGATAATCAACAACTTCGCGAAAATCATGCTAGGCTATCTCAAATTGATGATCAATTAGCAGATCCTAATATCATTAATGATGTTGAAGAATCCACAGAGACTGTATCTATTGCTAATGAAGTAGACCCAGTAACCGAGGCATAATGGGATTTAATAAAAGATACATAGATAACAAACAGGTTATCCGTCTCTTTAATGAAGGTGGAGCCGAAAAGGTTATTAAGTGGTATACTAGTAAAGTTGATGCATTAATATTAGAAACTGGATTATCATCTGACATTAATAAGATCTTGTCAGACGGTGAATGGACGGTATTCGGTCAGGCTAAAATTGCAGAAGAGATTACCAAAAGAATTCATCGGGAAATAGGAATAGAGGAAATTGAAAAATAAGGGACTTCGGTCCCTTTTTATTTCTCTATGTCATGATGAATAAATAAAAAAAGATAATCTAACATGAAGTTTATTAAAACATTTGTCAATTTCTTGACAGAAAAGAAAGAAGAAAAAGATTTTGAGGATAAAATAAAGGGACACGGGTACTTTAAAGGGATATCTCAATCAACTGCACGTAAGAAACTTGATCAAATGAAAGATCAGGCTGCTAAAGCAGATGACGATCCATCTGCATATCAGGAATTACCTGGAGATACAAAAGGTAAAAAACTTCTAAAAACTTCTAAGCATACCAGTAAATATCATGAACTTTTTGGGGATGAAGATGAAAATAATGAATCTTCTATTGAACCGTTTATGATTAATGAAGAAGATGCTGGGGGTGATCGTTCACCTATTGATAATGATGCTATTGAAACCGGTCTTAAAAATAAGAGTGAGGAGAGTGGAGTACCTCTACCTCTTCTTAGAATAGTAATGCGCCGTGGAATGGCTGCGTGGAAAAGTGGTCATAGACCTGGTGCAGGACAAGAACAGTGGGGTTATGCTAGAGTCAATTCATTTTTAACTCAAGCACCAGGAACATGGGGTCGCCCAATTAAAGATCCTCAAAAAAATGGACCTAAGGGTGCTTATGGTGCCGATGCCGATGTAGCTCAAGAAGTAATTAAAGGTGGCCACGATAAAAATCTGAAAAAATAATAATGAGTAAGATTAATTAAAAACCAAATGAGAAAAGATTTATACGTAGATATAGAAACGGAAAAGATACTTCTTGATCTATTACCTAAAATAATTATTTCAAGATATCCTAATCTTAACCCAGAGAACACAGCTGTTCTTATGGTAAGTCCTGATTATTCTGCTTCTGCAGCAATGCATGTTGCCCATGGTCTAAGTAAAGATGGTGAGATGTGCTCTATTCTTCCTATAGATGTTCCATATCCTGATGAAAAGGATATAGAGCCTTGGATTATTAAAGCAAAGAAAGATATTGATAACTTTCATGGGTTCTATCATAAGCAGTTTGAAAACTACGTTCTTGTAGAGTCCGGAGTTATTAGAGGAGGTACTTACACATGGCTCGTAAATCTTTTAAAAGACAACGTGTCTGGAAGAATTATTACAACAACCTTTTTTGAAAACATTCATAGTCAGTTTAAAAGTAATATAGTGTTAAGATATTACGATGATACTATACATGACTTGACCTTCTACTATGAGAAAGAAAACAAGCACTGGATATGAAATTTGTAAAAAACTTTAATGACTATCATAAAGTCTCTGAAGGTCTTAAGTATCATGTAGAAAATGGATTAGACTTAACTACATCAGTTTATCGCTTAGGTTCAGATTCATATACCAATCTATTTGAAGAAGTAAAACAATACTGGGATAAAGGAAATATCATCCTAAACGGAAAAAGTGGTTGGATGGCAAAGAATCTTGAAGTTGGTACGCCGGCAGTTTATAATGATCGTAAAACCGGCAGAACAAATAAGGTAAAGCTGGATTCTCCACAAAGAGGTGGAAATAAAAAGTTTATTGTTTACCGTAACACTGGTCGTACTGATGAAGATGGCAATATCATTGCTAAAAAGATTGAATGGGGTGATCCTAATCTTACCGTAAAAAATGACGATCCAGGTGCTGCTGCTTCTTTCTGGGCAAGACACGGTTGCGATAAGGCAGAAAAGATGGATCCTAATAAAGCCGGTTTCTGGGCATGTTATGGCCCAAGCTTATTTGGAAAACAGTTAGGTTTAAGTAGTACTGAGCCTTGGTAAATAAATAAAACAAATAATAAAAAGATATGAGACATATTCCTAGTTATTCGGAATTTAAGAAAATTAATGAAGCTTTTGCTACTTCAATGACAACGGTTCAAAACGATGCCAAATTGAATCAGGCCGCTGATATTATTACAAACTTCTTAAACAAGAAAACCGGTAAGGCATTTAAGAAATTCCCGTTCCTAGTATATTCAAATGGAACCCCAGGTATTATGCTTTATAGTGATAAAGATACCTCAGCAGTTAGAATTAGTGGTGGTGCTGGCCGTTTTCCTGGCGTAGTTGGTCAATTAGACTATTTTTCTGATGCTGCTTCACAGACGGCTGATTTTTCTGTTAGCAGCGAAACATTCCCAATTGTCGCATTACTTAATGAATTTGTTAAATTAGTTAATGAACCTTCATATGCAACAGAAGTAGAATCATTAACTGAATCTACATTAAATGAAGCAACTAAATCTTTCTCTCCTGCTGAACAGAAAACGATTTTAAGCAGATTGGATAAAGGTGAAAGCGGTGCTTCTATTGCAAGAGATATGGGAGTATCATACGGTATGATTCTACAACTTAAGAGAAATGTAAATGTTCCTCAAGATGAGAACCCTGCAGTAAAGGCAAATGAATTAACTTTACAAGATAAGGTTAAACTATTAGATGAAACATTAGATGACCTTTATGAAATTACTAGAAGACTTGCTGCTGGTGCATTTACTTCTTTAATGGTTTCAGGTAGAGCAGGTACCGGTAAAACATTCTCTGTTACCAAAGCATTAAAAGACGAAGGCCTTATCGAGGATGACGACTTTATCATTGTGTCTGGGGCAGTATCAGTTATTATGATGTATAAGAAAATGTATCAATACAGAAACCAAGTTCTTGTATTTGATGACTGTGATGCTGTATTCCGTGATGAAAATGGTCGTAACATCTTAAAGGCTGCTCTTGATACTAAAAAGACTAGAAGAATTTCTTATCTTAAGAAGAGTGGATTAGTATTTGACCCTAAAGATTTTGAAAATAATCCAGAAGGTGAATTTAATGCAATTGAAAATGGATTAGTTCCTGCATATTTTGATTTTGCTGGTAGAGTGGTATTTATCTCAAACCTCCCTAAGGATAAAGCTGACCCTGATGGAGCTATTCGTTCAAGATCAATCTTAATTGACGTTAATCCTGATGATATGACTCTAATGGAAAGAATTAAGATTCTTTTACCAGATCTTGAACCAAGAGATATGCCTCTTAAAGATAAGGAAGAAATTTTTGAATTTATGAAACGTGCAAAAGATGTTTCAATGAGAACCTTTGTTAAGGCTGCAGGTTTCAAACAGGCAGGTCTAACCAATTGGGAAAGAATGGCACAAAGATACTTATAAGATATGAAACACATTAAAACGTTCGCTCAACTTAGAGAATCGGTAGTTAACGAAGCAGTTTCGGTTGACACTATTCGTTATAAAAGATCTCATGGTAAAGAACCTAAGGGTACTGGTCTATGGGCATTCTATTTTAATAGAACTGGCGGTGATCCTATATTCGCTCCAACTACAATGAGTTATTCCGATGCAGTTAAATGGGCAAAGGAAGAAGCTAAGAAAGCAGGTAAATCTGTTGTTTATGTTGGTGAATCAGTTGAGACCTTAACTGAAGAAAATATGATGCTTTCTAATATATCTGATGTTGATCATACCAGAATTGTAAAATGGATGGGTCAATATTATGATTATCCTAAACAGTATGATATTAAAAGAAAAGGAAAGGATCTTGAGATCACTATTAAAAAAATGAGTTCTCAAGAAATCGATGATCTTAAGGATTATTTGAAATCTCAAAAATACATTAATGAAGCATATAGCGGTAATATGTCAGACTTCAAATATGATTTGGAAATGGCAATAGAGGAATTAGGTATCTATAGTAATGCAATAAAAAAGGTTTCGAAATCCGGTAAAGGGTATGAAGTTAGGATGTCCAGTTATATGAGCCAACGTGGTACATGGGAAAAGATTGGAGAACTTATTGGTGCTACTCTTGTAGATTTTAAGGCAGATCCAAAGTCAATTAATGTTGGAATTTATGAAAGAGAAAATGTTATTACTGAAGGATTCGCTCTTATCTTTGATATCGTAGAACCTGAATTTAATGATCTCAAAGGTAAACTAAATGACCTTAATAAAAAGACAATTGATCTAAAATGGAGAAAGGCATTAGATCAAATTCAAAGAGAAGTTGAAAAACTTGAATTCTTTATATCTAAATATGATAGACAACTCGGTGCGATTGAAACTAATGAATCTCTTAACGAACGCGAATACTCTGACGAGGAAAGAAAAGATATGGCTGATAAAGGCTTAGCCTTACCTGATGGCAGCTTTCCAATTAAAGACTTAGAAGATCTTAAAAATGCTATCCAAGCATACGGCCGCTCGAAGGATCAATCCGCTACTGCTAAATTTATTGTTAAGAGAGCAAAGGCACTAAGTGCCGAGGATCTTATTCCTGATACTGAAGATTTCCAAAAGGCTTTAAAGGAAACTATTACTGAAGGTAATGCATTTCTCGCTGCTCGTGCAAAAGCAATCGAGGAAGACTCTGAAGAGTTTGAATTTAATGGCAAGAAATATCCGGTACTAAACAGACCTAAGAAACTTAATGAATCTACTTCACTAAAAGATGCAATTGCTATTCTTAAGAAGGAGAATATTATGGCATATCCTAATCCTGAAGATTTGGCAAAAGCAATACATAAACACTATAAAGAAATTACAGGTAATAAGTATAAAGATGCTGTTGAAATGTCAATGGATGATAAGATAGCTGATATTGTATCATATTTCAAAATTGACGGTTCAGACTTTATGTCAGCCTGGGATAAAACAATAAAAGACTAATTATGATTACATCATTTAACAATTTTGTAAACGAAATACCTTCTTACACTTAAGTAATGAAACACATAAAGACATACGAATCATTTCTATTTGAAGGTAAACCTAAAGGGGCTCCTGATTTTCATCATTCTGATGCACCTGATGCAGAAGGCCGTTTTAGAGACTTAAATCCTAAAGATCTTGCGGCTTGGCTAATTAAGTCAAGAAAGGGGGATCTTAAAAGAATAAGTGGTTCACTTACACAGCAGGTTGTTTTTAATCGTAATGATGATCCTGCATATGCGGAAAAAATGGAAAAGACCCGTAAAGAAGTTTATAAGCAATTAGGTCGTGAAGACCTTCTAAAGAAATAATTCATGTGTTGTAAAAATTGCAAATGTAAAGATTTAACTGCTTCTAAAATTATAGAGCAGATGGACGATCAAAGAAAACCTTTTGTTGATACAAAGGTTAATAAGAATACACGAATTAGAAACTTTCACCCAGATTATGAAGACCACTTATTTAAGTGGCATTGGGATGATGAAGATCGTTGGATTGAAGCAATAAATGAAAATAATTGGCAATTTCAATTTGATGATGAGCTACCACAAAGTCTTGAACTTAATAAGATTATTATGATTCCTAAGGGAATCTATCATAGAATAATTAAGGGTTCAAATATTTTAACATTGCAAATCTCCACAATTTCTTACTAAATTTTGTTCTTAAACCATTTTCAATCCATGAGTATAATTAATATACATTGAAACATGGGAGAAATATATCCAGAAGATTATACGGAAAGAGAACCTATTAAACAGCAAAAGTTTAAGAGATCTTCTTTACAGGTTTTAGAGGCATACGGAACCAACATTACTAAGCTTGCTATTGAAGGTAAGTTAGATCCGGTTATTGGTAGAGAAGATGAAATTCTTAGGGTCATCCAAATACTTGGTAGACGTAGAAAAAATAACCCGGTCCTAGTTGGAGAACCTGGTGTTGGTAAAACTGCAATCGTTGAAGGATTAGCAATGAGAATGATTGAAGGTAATGTACCTGCTTCTCTCCAAGGAAAAATCATTTATACATTAGAATTAACAACCATAGTTGCTGGTACTAAATATCGTGGTCAATTTGAAGAAAGAATGAAGGCCATCGTTGATGAATTAGTTGCTAATCCTCATGTAATTATTTTCATAGATGAACTTCATACTCTTGTAGGAGCCGGTGGAACTTCAGGTTCTTTGGATGCATCAAACATTATTAAGCCAGCATTGGCTCGTGGAGAAATCCGCTGTATTGGTGCAACTACATTTGATGAGTTTAGAGAAAATATTGAAAAGGACGGTGCCTTAGATCGTAGGTTTCAAAAGGTTGTTATAGAACCTGCATCAACAGATGAAACGGTTACTATCTTAACTAATATTAAACATAAATATGAATCATTTCATAACGTTTCATATTCAGAGGAAATCATTTCTTTAATTGTTAAATTAGCTGACCAATATATCATGGAAAGATTTTTACCTGATAAGGCGGTGGATATTCTTGATGAAGTTGGTTCCTTTAAACACTTAAACCACATGAAGATTCCTAAAAAGATTAAGAGTCTTGAAGAAAAACTTCATAAAAAAGAAGCAGATAAAAATGAAGCAGTAGGGCGACAGGATTATGAAGCCGCTGCTCGTGAAAGAGATATCTGTATGCAACTTAAAGACCAGATTCAAAAAGAATATACGATTTGGAAAAAGGAAATCTCTGAAAGTAAACTTGAAATTACAACAGACGATGTTCTTAAGGTGGTTTCAAAAGGGACGGGTATTCCTTTAGAAAAAATTAATGATAAGGAAAATAAAAATCTGATTGGTCTTAATGATCATCTTTCATCCAGAGTTATTGGCCAAAAAGAAGCCATTGATAAAATTTCAATAACAATTCAAAGAAATCGTGTAGGTATTAGAAAGAGAGATCGTACTGTAGGTAACTTTATCTTTTTAGGACCAACTGGGGTTGGTAAAACTCAATTGGCGAAAGAGATTGCAAATTATATGTACAGCTCAGAAGACAGCCTAATTAGAGTGGATATGTCAGAGTATATGGAACCTCATTCTGTCTCCAAGTTAATAGGATCCCCTCCTGGATATGTTGGTCATGAATCTGGTGGGTTTCTAACGGAGCAGGTAAAGCGAAAGCCACACTCTGTTATATTATTTGATGAAGTAGAAAAAGCTCATCCAGAGGTGTTTAATGTGCTCTTGCAAATGTTAGATGATGGGAGGCTTACCGATTCTCTTGGTAGGACTATTGATTTTAGAAACTGTTTAGTTATCTTAACATCAAATACGGGAAGCAGAAAACTTGAGGAATTTGGTGAAGGTATTGGTTTTAGACCGTCTACAACTATTGCTGAAAAGTCTCATGCTGAAAAGGAAGTTTTAAAGAAAGCACTTAATCATAAATTTTCACCAGAGTTCTTAAATCGTATAGATGAAATTATTATCTTTAATAGGTTAAGTAAGGAGGATGTATTTTACATTCTAAATAATGAATGTAATGATCTTAAAGATAACCTATTTGAAGTAGGTGAATATGATTTTAAGATAAGTAAAGCAGCAAAAGAAATCATTATTAATGAAGGGTATGATCCTAAGTTTGGGGCCCGCCCATTAAAGAGAACCTTGGAAAGACTAATTGAAAATCCTATTGCAGAAATGATTCTAAAGGGAGAACTAAAACCTGGTGATACTATTAAGGTTGGAGTTTCCAAAGAATCAATAAAGATTGAAAAAGGTTAAACCTTTTGATTATTCTACATATAAAAATAAATGACAATTTTACCTTTTAATTAATGAATCTTACTTACCTTACTTATGATGATATTCAACTTGTACCAAAGTTTTCAAACATTGGGTCAAGAAATCAAATATCATTAAGAACCAAATTAAGCAAAAGATATGACCTCCTCATTCCTATTGTAGCATCACCTATGGATACTGTCTGCGAAGTTGATATGGCGGTAAAAATGTTTCGTATGGGCGGTGTTGGTTGTATTCATCGTTTTAACTCTATAGATGAACAAGTTATGATGGTTAGAAAAACCGTTCATCAATGTTTTGGAGAAAACGGAGAAGGCCACCTAATGACAGATTGGGATAATGAAGATAATATTCCAATCATGGCTGCAATTGGAGTTAGTGAAAATGATAAGGAAAGAGCATTAAGACTTACTGATGCAGGGGCAAATGTACTACTTATTGATGTTGCACACGGAGATCACCAGAATGTAATTGATATGATTAAGTGGTGTAAAGCTAACTTACATTACAGTATTGATATTATTGCAGGTAACATCGCAACCGTTGAAGCCGCTGAAAGATTACAAGATGCTGGTGCAGATGGATTAAGAGTAGGTATTGGCGGTGGATCCCTTTGTACTACAAGAATTAAGACAGGATTTGGAATTCCTAATGTAACCTGCCTTGAAGATATTTCAAAGGTTGCAACAGTTCCTATCATGGCAGATGGTGGTATTCGTGAAAGTGGAGATATCGCTAAAGCATTAGCAGTAGGAGCAGAAAATGTTATGTTAGGATCTCTTATTGCAGGAACCGATGAATCGCCTGGTAATATTATTGAAAGCAGAAAAGGATTGTATAAAAGGTATAGAGGATCTGCATCATTAGAAACAAAATCGGCACACGGACAAGAACAGAGAAATGTTGAAGGAGAATCAACAGTTATTCCTTATAAAGGTGGTGTTAAGTTTATTGTTAAGGGATTACTTGAAGGTATTCGTTCTGCATTTTCATATGCAGGTGCTGACTCAATTAAAACATATCACCCAGATTATGTTATTGTAACTAACTCTGGTATTAACGAAGCAAAACCACATCTATTATGAATTTAGTTCAACGTATTACTTCAACTAAAGAAAATACATTAAGTGTTAATCTTGATGATCAATTTATTACCGTTCATCACTTAGGATTATATGAAGACCAAAGATGGTACTCATGGTCAAGTTGGGGTCCAACCGAAGGACCTATTCCAGACTATGATAGTCACATTGTAACAGAAAAAGAAATCATAGAAAGAATTGAATTACTCTCAGACGATGATGAATTAGATTCTGTACAGAAGCATGCAATTAATGTATTTTTTGGAAAGTCTATTTTATGAGTCATTTTAGAACAAAATTAGATTCATTTCACTACCATGAAGCCTTGGACAGAACTGCTATGATATGTGATATGATAGATACATTTTTAATACAGCATCCTGTGGCTAAAGCAGAAAAAGAATTCGCAGAAAAATTAGAAGAAGCAAATATGAAATTATATGAAGCATATCAAGTAATGGGAAGTATTTGCCACAATAAATAAAAACAATATGAAAATAAATCCTAGACCTAATAAGATTACAAAAATGACACAGGAAGAATTTTTAGCAACCGCAATGGGAACCTATAAAAATCCAACTAAACCTGGAATAGCATTAGGTTTCTCTGTTGGGCATGATAAGGGTGCAGTTCTAATCATTAATGGAAATATCTCTGTAGGAATATCCGAAGAAAGGTTATCACGTCTTAAACATGATAAACCGTTTGATCATTCAATTCCGTTGGCATCAATTAATTATTGTCTTGATTATGCAGGACTTAGTTATGATGACGTTGATATGTATGCATATAATACAGCTGAGGTTGGGGCACAGCCTATTGCAGATATTGAAAATGAATTTCAGTACTTATTAAGACAACCATTAAGTAAACTAAAATTCTTAAATCATCATGAAGCTCATGCATATTCAACCTTCTTTAGTTCAGGATTAGATGAAGCCGCAGTGGTTGTTGCAGATGCAAACGGAAATGGAATTATACCAGGTACACCTGCTTATGAAGGATTTGTAAAAAATAACCCAGAATATTTAAGTAATGCTCCTAAAGGTAGATTCTGGGCAGAAGGAACATCTATATATCATTTTACCTTAAATGGGTTTAAGGAATTAGAAAAAGATTTTGTTCTTCAACCTCACCCACCTCTTAATGATTTTAAGAATAAAGAAAGATTTAATATTGGCCATGTTTATGCATATGCCACTATGAAACTTGTTTATAAGTATAATGAAAAAGATCCTAATAATAATTGGCCTGCATCAAGTGCAGGAAAACTAATGGGATTGGCTTCTTTCGGTAATAAAGATTGGGTTGAAACTCAACCGTATTTATGTAAATATGATGATCTTAATCATACATTTAATAATGAGGCCGGTGAAATCTATAAAGCATATCCTGGAGTAAATACTGATTCAAATTTTGCAGAAAGGGCAAATGTTGCAGCAGTATTTCAACGTGAACAGGAAAGGATGTGTTTAACTGTTGTAAAAAGAGCTAAAAAACTATCAGGATCAAAAAACATCTGCTTATCCGGCGGTTCATTCCTAAACTGTAATTCAAATGAACTTATTATTAATAGCGGAGAATTTGATAATTGTTATTTTGTACCTCCTGCCGATGATAGCGGTATTCCATTAGGTTGTGCATGGTATGCATATCAACAGGTTATGGAAATTACAGACAATTATTTTCTTTCTCCTTATTTAGGAAAGACATATACTCAACTTGAGATAGATAGAGACTTTCAAAAGTTTGTTAAAGAAGATCATAATAGAATTAATCATATCACTGTTTTTGATCATACTGATGAAGATGTATTAATTACTCATATTACTGATTTGTTAAATGCCAATAAAGTAATTGGTATGCATAGAGAAGGATCTGAGATTGGTCCTCGTGCGTTAGGTAATCGTTCTATCTTGGCATCACCAATTAAACCTTGGATGCAGAATTATGTAAATATGCATATTAAGAGTAGGGAATGGTTTAGACCTTTTGCACCATCTGTTTTAGCAGAAAAGGTATCTTCTATATTTGATATAACTGCATTCTCTCCCTATATGTTAGTTACCTGTAATGTTAAAGAAGAGTGGAGGGAAAAGATTCCTGCTGTAGTTCATATTGATAATACGTCAAGAATACAAGCAGTAAGAGAAGACATTAATCCTTTTTATCATAAGCTTATAACCAAATTTGAACAGTGGACTGGAGTCCCTGTGATTTTGAATACATCGTTTAACGGTGCACATGAACCTATGGTTGAAACCCCATACGATGCATTAAAAACATTTTGGACATGTAATCTTGATGCTGTATGTATTGGTAATAAATTAATAGTTAGAAATTCATACTTTAATAAGTAATGAAAAGATTTGTTGAATTCACTCTTATCTGGATAAGTCAAAATATGGCCATACCGTTTTGGATGGTTGGTCACATTCATCTTATGACGTCCATTTATGAAGACATTCATGAAATCATTATGAGTGTAGGTATGAATATTATTGTAGCTATAGGATTTTACTTGGATTGGAAAAAGAATAAAAATGAATAACTTAGATAAACAATATCAGGATCTTCTTAAAACGATTTTGGAGCATGGGGTTACAAAGGTAGACCGCACTGGGACTGGAACTAAATCTATTTTTGGTTACACTATTCGTCATAATATGAAGGATGGGTTTCCTTTGCTTACCACAAAGAAAATGTACTGGAAAGGAATTGTAACTGAACTTATTTGGTTTCTTCGTGGTGATACAAATATTAAGTTCTTAATTGATAACGATTGCCATATTTGGAATGGTGATGCAATTAAGAACTATGAAAAGCATATGGGCGAAATTGATTGGGGCCCATTTGTAACAAAGGAAGAGGCATTTATTGAAAAAATTAAATCTGATGATGAGTTTGCTAAGAGGTGGGGGGAACTAGGACCTGTTTATGGAAAGCAGTGGAGACAGTGGCAAGGTTGGTTAGTTAAAGATGGTATGGCCATAGGTTCACTTTGGTATGATCAAATTCGTCGTCTTATTAATGATCTTACTATAGATCCTGATAGTAGAAGACTTATGGTTAATGCATGGAATGTTGCTGAATTAAAAGAAATGGTTCTTCCGCCTTGTCATTATGGCTTTCAGGTTTATACGAGAGAGTTGACATGGGAAGAACAGGTTCAATGGGTGATGAAGAATACTGATGTTGAATGGGAAAATCTTTATATCGTTGAAGAGGTTGCTAAAGATACAACCCCAAAGAGAGCAATCTCTCTAATGTGGAATCAACGTTCGGTAGATACTTTCTTAGGTTTACCGTTTAATATTGCTTCTTATGGTCTTCTTTTGGAGATCATTGCAAAATTAGTAAACATGGTACCTGATCAACTTATCGGTAATCTTGGGGACACTCATCTTTATTCAAATCACCTTGATGCAGCAGAAAAACAAATTTCTAGAGAATCATTTGAATTACCTAAGTTAAATATTAATACCGAGTGGTGGCCTACTGTTACTGGTGAATGTGGGGTTGGTGCAATTTCTTGGCAATCATTCATGGATGGATTACGTAGTAACTCAACGTGTGCATGTCTTATTAATGATGATATTCAACTTGGTAAGTATAAATATCACCCAGGAATTAAAGCACCGTTAAATAATTAATATGACTCAAAATACATTAGGTATACATACCGTTTATACTCCAACCAACAGACGTGGCACTGGTAAGATTCATGATATGATGCGGTTTGAGGCAATCACAATGATTCTATCTTGTCTTTATTGGAAAAAGTTTCAAGGTCCTATAAAATTATATTGCGATAATGATTTTTATGACTACATAAAACAGTTAGGACTAACCGGCTTATGGGACGAAATTGATACTAAGACAGTTTCTAAAGGTTTTGCAAAGGATATAAATCATGATACTTTTTGGGCATATGCAAAAATGTATGTTAATTCATTACAAGATAAACCTTTTGTAAGTATTGATCTTGACTTATTCCAAAATGAACCGTATGATTATTCAACACACGATATCATATGTTCCCATATTGAACATTCTGATTTTATAAATGATAATATACAAAACCGAACCAGGCCTGTTTATTATCCTAATTACTATGATTGGGATATGTTTAAGAATAGGTTTGTAAAGTATCCTGATTTAAGATTTCTAAATCATTCATTAAATGTAGCAATACTTGCAGTCAATAAACCTGAATTTTGTAAGGAAGTGTTTAACATTGCAACTTCATTTGCAAAGAATAATAATTTTGATCCACAAGATATCAGTACCCATGGGTTTGAAAGACTAGCACATACTATTCATTCATCTTCATTAATAACATTTATCGAACAGAGGATTGCCGCTGCGGTTGCAAATACCAAAGGATATTCTGTAAAGTCATTAATGGACTTAGAATATGATGCTGGGCTTCAAGGTTGGATTGGTGATGCATCTAAAATGAAAAACCCAGGAATTACTCATCTTTGGGGATGGAAGGCTACTATGAAGTTTCCACAAAATCAAAATAGCAGAATTAATTTAACTAAAGAGTTAGATAAACAATTTGCTGAAAGCTTTCCTAATGAATATGAAAGACATATGCCAGCAATATGGAGATACTGTAATGAATAAACTATTTAGAAAAACTACATATAAAAATAAAATAAAGTATGCATTCATGTTCAATTGAAAAGGTAAAGTTTCACTTAGATGAAAATGAGTACATTTCATACGAATCTTATTTATTAAGAGGATGGATTTTTGGTGAAGAGGTAAAAATTGATGATTTAAGATTGGTGGCATTAGATAGAAAAACTGTTTATGATGCCACTATAAAATATCCTATCTTAAGATCCGATGTAGGTACTGTGTATTCGGATTTTACTCCTACTTCGAGTAATTCAGGCTTTAGTATAACATTCAAATCTGATGTAGAAGGAGAGGTTATTCTTGAAGCAAAGATTAAAGGTAAGTGGGTATTAGTTGATAAGATACCTATTGCAAGTTATCGGATTATAACCAAAGGTCCTTTAACTAAGGTAAATGAAAATTCTCACCCAGCCATAGTTGCTATAGATAATTTTTATGAGAATCCTGATATCATTAGAGAATTGGCATTAACATTAGATTTTAATCCAAGCGGTTATCATAAAGGAAAAAGAACAGAATTAAAATACATAGTAGAAGGCACTCGTGAAAAAATAGAACAGGTTTTAGGTAAGAAGATTCGCAATTGGACAAGTCAACCACACAATGCAGTATTTCAATATTGTACTCCGGCCGATCCTATTGTTTATCATTACGACTCACAAAGATTTGCAGGTGTAGTTTTCTTAACACCAGATGCACCGCCTGAAGCAGGTACATCTTTCTATCGTCATAGGAAAGAAACCTGGTTGGATAAGAATCCGGTAAAATACGGTGGGTGGAAGAGTGAAGAAGAAATGAGAGAATTTGATAAAAGAGTTATAGGTGGAGAACATGATGACTTTTTAGATCCTTCTAAATGGGAAGAGGTTGACAGGATCGGTAATAAGTATAATCGATTTGCTATGTGGGATGCAAGCTTAATACATGCAGCTACATCATATTTTGGAAAATCAAAAGAATCAGGAAGACTATTTCATATGTTCTTCTTTGACGCATATTAATAGAATAAATTTATGAAATTTAGTATAATAACACCTACACACAGACCTACTTTTATTAAAGAGCTGTATGATTCAATAAAAGAACAAACTTATAAAGATTGGGAATGGGTTCTCTATCTTAATGGTTCGGTTTCTAAATCTGATTTGCCTGAAGAAATTACTTCTGATGGCAAAGTAAAAATCTATATTGATAAGAAATGTGATCTTAGTCCTAATGTAGGTTATCAAAAGAATAAAGCATTCCATTTAGGTACAGGTGATGTATTAGTTGAAGTTGATCATGATGATATCCTATTACCTAATTGCCTAGAAGAATTAGCAAAAGCATATAAAGAGAATCCTGATGTAGGATTCGTTTATAGCGATGATGCAATTTTAGGTGATAACACTATTCCTTTTAATCAGGCAATGGGTTGGACTTACCGTGAATTTGATTGGAAGGGTAAAAAGTTAATTGCACACGATGGGTTCCCTGCAGATGGCGGTGCAATATCAATGATCTATTTTGCACCAGACCATGTAAGAACATGGAAAGCTGATGTTTATCGTCAAACAGGAGGTCATGATGTAACTCTTTCTATTCTTGATGACCATGACTTAATGATCAGAACATACCTAGTTACTAAGTTTAAACATATACCAAAGGTTCTTTACATCTATAGAGTTCATGGAGATAATACTTGGTTAGAAAGAAATAAAGCCATTCAAGATGGTACCTGGCAAATGTTTAATCAGTGGCAACAGAGATTAGCAGAAAGAGATGCTGATCTAAAGGGACTTAGAAAAATTGATATAGGCGGTGGTCTTTATCCAAGACCAGGATACGAATCTGTTGATATTACGAATGGTGATATTACAGCTGACTTAAATAAAAAGTGGCCATTTAAAGATGAGGAGATTGGGGTAATTAATGCATCTCATGTAATTGAACATCTTGTAGATAAGCATCATACAATGTCGGAAATTCACCGGGTACTTGCTGATGGTGCATGGGCATTTATTGAAGTACCTTCAACTGATGGCCGCGGTGCATGGCAGGATCCGACACATGTTAGTTATTGGAATCAAAATAGTTTTTGGTATTACACAAGACAACAGCAGATGGACTATATCTATAATAAAGATATAAAGTTTCAGGCAAGGGATTTACAAACAGCATATCCTAGTCAATTTTTTGCGGATAATAACATTTATGTAACAAGAGCCTGGTTAAGAGCAATTAAGAGTTCAAACAGAAAGAACTATCCAGGTGAATTATTATGTGACTTATGAAAAGGGGAGGCTTCTTAGGAATATCATGGGTAGGTTGGTTTTGGATTGCGGCATTTATAACCAGCATATCTTTTTGGGTTTGGGTAATAAGATTGTTTATCTAAAACTTTCAGATATGCCAAACCTTGTTTATATTTAATTAAACAAAGAGTAATGGCAACAAATTTAGGATATTGCTGTATCAACCTAAACCTTCGACCTAAAAGGGTTTCGGTCAATAACAGCTGCATACGTCGCACGTATGATGAGAAGGGATTGGAACATGTAAGTCAATTGGCTTTACTCAATGCTCGCAACCTAGTAGAGATCATCAAATGGAATGATCAAAACGGTTTTAAGGTTTATCGGATGTCTTCTGATATGTTTCCTTGGATGTCAGAGTACGAAATCAAAGATCTACCAGATTATCGTAAAATCTCAACACTCCTTCGTGGTGCAGGTAATCTTGCTCTTAAGTATGGCCAAAGGCTATCCTTTCATCCAGGCCCATTCAATGTTTTAGGTTCTCCTAATCCAACACTCGTACGGAAAACAATCAAAGAACTAAATCAACATGCGGAGATCATGGATCTAATGGGTCTCCCTCAATCTCACCTGTATCCTATCAACATCCACTGTAATGGTGTATATAACAGTAAGATAGATACACTGTCTAGATGGGCGAGTAATTATCTACTACTCTCGGATTCGGCACAATCCCGCTTGGTTGTGGAGAATGACGATAAGGGAAGTATGTATTCAGTAAAAGATCTTTATGACGGAATCTTTCAGGCGGTAAAGGTACCTATTACATTTGACTACCACCATCACCGTTTCAATGACGGTGGTCTTTCAGAAAGAGAAGCCTTTGAATTGGCAATGTCTACATGGCATCATCATGGTATCAAACCGCTCTTTCACTATTCTTCATGCCGACGCACCTTTGAGAACAATGAGGCTAAAGCACAGGCACATGCTGACTTTATCTATGAACAGATCAATGACTACGGTCATGATGTTGATATCGAGGTAGAGGCAAAGGCCAAAGAAGTGGCTGTCTTACGATACAAAGAAACACATCAACAGCTACTAACCGAATACTTACCTTTTTAATTCTATTTATGAAAAAGTTACCACCTATTTACTATCACACAGGCAAAAGACTTATGCAAAAAATTGCAATAAAAGTTATTAAAGCTTTTGATATTAGTAAAAATCAACCTAAGCTTGGAGAATACGAGTCCGAGGCTGTTTCGATTTGTAGAAAGCTTATTGAGAAGGCTAACACGGTTCTTCTTATATCACCAATCTCAGGTAAGCGATATATTAAAAGTGATGATAATCAACTCTTTATCATTATTGAGTATCATCAAATGACCATAGTAAATCATTCATATAGTTATAACATACCTCTTGCATTAAAGGCATTTACCAGAGTTTCTAAAATATTTGATAATGAAGTAGAATCTCGTAGAATAAAGATGGAAACAGAGATTAGATCAAATGTGAAACATTCTCTGTCAAACATATATAAAAATATCGTAAATGAAAAAGTTTAGAATCTTATTTCTTACAGGCTTATCCATAGTTACATTTCCTATAACTATGCTTATTATTGCATATACATGGAATCTTAGTTCAGATTATGTAAAAAGTGATAAGAATAAGTACAGTGATAGTATCGTTTATGATACCATCGAGGTAAAGAAAACAATTGTTGATACAGTAAGAATTAAGATATACGAAAAAATACCTCAATCAGATACGAAAAGAATAGAACATCAAGTCGCTCCGATTAAAGATACACTTAAACCAGAATAAGATGGAAATAAGATTTGCAGATAGTTTTAGTAAATCAATTGAAAAACTGATTAGTGATAATCGGTGGTATAACCGGGCATGGTCATGGATTCGTCGTGATGTTCCACATTTTTGGAAAAACGTTTGGAAATTTAGGGATGCTCTATCAAAACACTATTGGTGGGATTATAATGGAACATTAAAGTTCATGGAGATAGCAATCAATGATATTGCAACTAATGTTGAAGTAAAAGGTTTAGAGATTGATGAATCAAGACTAAAGAAGGTAACAGCAATGAAACGCGCCGTAGAGATCTTAAAACATATTAGCAAAGATAGTTACATTGAAATGGCTGAAGCTGAGCTAGGTGAAATTACATATTACCCATGGGAGTTTGAAGATGCAGAAGGTAAGCCAGGATTCTATCAATTAGTTGATAAAGAAACACCAGCAGAAAAGAAGCATAACGGAAAGGTTTATGCATATGCTAGAAAACTTGAAGAGAAAGAATGGAAAGAATTATGGCGCATCCTAGAAGGACAGCAATATAAAGATTACGAAAAAACGATAAAACATTTAACACCAGAAGAAAGACGTAAAGATGACCACTATTATAAGTGGTTCGATGGTAGCGGTCTCAACGGCTGGTGGGACTAAATAAATATCATATATGATCAAATTTCAAAAACCCGTTTCTCCTGACCCTACAAATTGGTATTGGTTTGATGGAGGATTTACTGATGAAGAGATTACTCGCATAGAGAGAATGTCATCTTCTTTTAATCTTGAATCTGCGACAGTGAGCGATCAAGGCATTGTCAATGAAGTAATGAGAAAGAGTACAGTTGGATGGATTCCTTTTGATGATAAGTATAAATGGATCTATGAAAAACTTGCCCGCATGATATCTGAAGCTAATGATGTACTTTGGCATTTTGAATTAGGCGAATTAAAGGAACAAATCCAATACACAGAATATTATGAAGATGGCGGCCATTATGATTTTCACCTTGATGTAGGTGGCGGTGATCCTCTTAATCAAAGAAAGATAAGTATTACGGTCCAATTATCCGACGGTTCAGAATATGAAGGCGGAGATTTTCAAATGCTAAGAGGTGGTATTGAACCAGAAACTCTTCCTAAGAAGAAAGGTGCTGTGATTGTATTTCCATCCTATATTTTACATAGAGTTACTCCGGTTACTGCTGGAACGAGAAAATCTCTTGTTTTATGGATAGGTGGTGGGAGTTATAGGTAAGATGTGTACCCGGTGTGGGTGATTTTTGAATTGTTAATAACTTTTTTCAACTTTTTTCACTCTTTGCTAACCCCTTG
>Ga0172372_10003172_pt1 | contig 24442 bp, 20 predicted proteins | sample LakKiv5m_2_FD_114544 | JGI IMG/M metagenome (GOLD analysis project Ga0172372, IMG submission 114544) | Freshwater microbial communities from Kabuno Bay, South-Kivu, Congo - kab_092012_9.5m | ecosystem: Environmental > Aquatic > Freshwater > Lake | place: Democratic Republic of the Congo...
AAATCCATGGTTTTGACCCACTTTTGGTGAGTCCTCTTGAGAATGAGGTAGAAAGACAGAACAATCCAAATACATCACCTGGATGTATCTTCGAGTGTTCTGTCTTTCTTGAATGTCAGTAGTAAAAAAACAAACAATTTAACTTAAGAATCAACGAGCCTCAGCACCAAAATTATCAGTTTGGTGCTACGGCCTTGAATAATAATCTACTCGATATCCCGCTTTTGAAAGATCAACCATCTCTATAAAATCAAGTCCCCAGGGTTATTATAAAAGACAGCCAAAATGTAACAAAATTTCATCTTAATAAATCTTGGCTTATTTAGGATTTATGTTTGGCTGTATCAAACTCTTCTTTAATCGAAGAGAGGAGGCACTAACATCGCGAGATCGCGTGCAAGCTCAAACGCTGGCATCAAGCTGATGAACTAGCTACTAGGTGGCAATCCGCCCCCTACTCCAACAACTGCTGAAACTTCTCGTAAGCTCTAGTTATCTGGTTCTCAAGGTCGGTTATCTCTTTGCCCGCAGATGTAATCCCAACCCTATCTTGAGTCTGCGATGCCTGAACCATCTTTTCGTTGGCCACTTCGAGCCGTTTTTCTAAAACTCCGATCTCTTTCTCGATATTCGCAATATCTTTAGCATTGCTCTTTAACTTGGCGGAATTGACGTTCCCTGCAGGAGCAGCACCTTTTGATTTATCCTTATCTTTCTCTTTCCTTCTTGAAGACATCTGCGAGGCATCATCATCACCCCAGCCAACAGTGCTTAAGAAGTAATCATAGTCACCCGGAATTACCTGTGCAGCATTACCATCAAATACAATCAACTTTGTAGCGAGGTCTCTTAAAATATGCTCGTTATGGGTAACGATTACGATACCGCCTTCGTAAGTTTTTAAACTTTCAATTAGGGCTTCAATTGATTCAATATCTAAGTGGTTGGTGGGCTCGTCTAATAAAAGAAAATTACTTGGGCTGGCTAAAATTTTACCGATCAAAACGCGGCTTCTCTCGCCACCCGATAGTACCGAGATCTTTTTCTCGGCGGCATCGCCTGGGAACATCATAGTTCCGCAAATTGCACGAACTTTGGTCCGATGAAGATTAGTATTCGCCTCTTGAACTTCCTGCTCAATAGTTTTGGCTTCATTTAATCTAGAAATATTAGTCTGACCAAAATAACCGAGCTGTGCATTTGAGCTTAATTTTACGGAGCCATCTCTTGGGGATAGCTCTGCCGCTAAAAGCTTCAAGAGAGTTGATTTGCCGCGGCCGTTTTTTCCTACAACACCAACGCGCTCACCTTTCGCCAGGGTAAAGCCCAATCTTCTTATGAGTGTCTGCTCAGGCTTATAACCGAACTCGAGGTTATCAACTTCAAGAATATATTTTCCAGCAAATGGGGCCTGGCTGAATTGGAAATCAAGCCTGACTTCATCAACTAGCTCCTCTTTTTGGCCCATCTTTTCAAGAGCTTTTACGCGCGATTGAACCTGCGAAGCCTTACTGGCCTTAGCTCTGAACCGATTGATAAATTCTTCTACGTCTTTTCTCTTTTTATCTTCATTCACTCGGCTCTTTTCATAGATCTCATCATCAACAGATAATTGATCTAACAATTTCTTACTAGAGCCTTCAATTCTTCTAACCTTCTTTCGTCTGATTATCATGGTGTGCGTAGTCACATTATCCATGAACTCTCTATCGTGAGTGATAATCATTAACTCATTCGGCCATTCTTGCAGAAACCGGGCTAACCATCTGGCAGAGACAATATCTAAGTAGTTAGTTGGCTCGTCCAAGAGAAGTAGATTCGGCTCAGATAGCAGCACTTTTGCTAGATTTATACGAATTTGAAATCCACCCGAAAACGCACTCGGCGGAGAATAAAAATCCTCTTCCGAAAATCCAAGACCAGCCAATATAATCTTAGCTTTATACTCTTCGTTTCTTCTCTCAAGCGGCAATCCGAGAGCAGCTTCATCTAAAATAGTGCTCTGGGTAAATTTGAGATGCTGCGCCAAGTGACCAACACGATAGCCTCTAGGCATTACAATCTGGCCATCATCAGGATGATCTTCGCCCAGAATCATTTTGAATAACGTAGATTTTCCGCAACCATTACGACCAATAATGCCAAGCCTCTCCCCTGGAATCATTCCAAAAGAGACGTCTTCCAGAATGCTCTGGGTACTAAAAGATTTATAAAGGCCGGTGACCTGTAACATAAAAACTACTTATCGTTTAACTCTATTTAAGCCTGAACATCAGGGAAGTTATCCATGACTCGTTCAGTAATCAAGCGATGCACTCGGGCAATAAACTCATCTCGTGTCATCGTGACCTGCTTATCAACACAGTATCTTCTTAAAGTTACTGTCTTTTGTTCAGCTTCCTTACCGCCAACAATAGCAATATTAGGAATCTTGGTTGTCACAGCCTCTCTAATCTTCTTATTAAAGGAATTATCAGAAGAATCTATTTCAACCCTTACAAAGCCATCCCTTAGAGTTGCTGCAATCTCTTCACAGTAAGGCAAGAAATCATTCCGCACCGGAATTAATCGCACCTGAATTGGGGCCATCCAAGTTGGGAAAGCTCCGCCAAGATGCTCAATCAAGAACGAAAGGAATCTTTCGTGGGTCGAGAGTGGAGCTCTATGAATAAGATACGGCCGGTGCTCTGCTCCATCAGCTCCAGTGTACTTAAGGTCAAAGTTAATTGGACCTTGGAAGTCTAACTGGACAGTGCCGATACTTTCTTCTTTGCCCAGAAGTGTCCGAGCCTGGAAGTCTATTTTCGGACCATAAAATGCGGCCTCTCCGATACCTTCAAAGAACTCGATATTCATGTCTTTGAGAACTTGACGGAGATACTCTTCAGAGTGTTTCCAAGCCTCAGGATTATCGATGTACTTATCCTTATTTTTTGGATCATGAAGCGAGAGACGAATCTTCATACCCTCAAATCGGAACCTATTAAAATAGTCAAAGTGCATCTGAATCAGAGACTTCATCTCGGCAGCCAAATGCTCAGCTCCAAGATAAATATGGGCATCATTCATGCAAAGAGCGCGCACCCGTTGCAATCCAGAGAGAGTACCTGATGCCTCAAAACGGTAGCATGTTCCATATTCGGCTAATCTGACGGGCAGTTCACGATAACTGCGAGGCCTGTGTCCGAATATAAGATGGTGATGAGGGCAATTCATTGATTTTAAGTAATAAGCAGCTTCGCCTTCAATTGTCATCGGCGGAAACATGCCATCTTTATAGTAAGGCAGGTGACCAGAGCGAAGATATAGATCCTCACGCGCAATATGCGGAGTGGCAACTCTTTGATAACCACACTTAAACTCAGTCTCTTTGGCGAGCTTCTCTAACTCATCTCTCAGTACCGTGCCTTGAGGTAACCAGAGCGGCAGACCAGCACCAACGATCTCTTCGAAGTGGAAGAGCTCAAGCTCTTTACCGAGTTTTCTGTGATCTCTTTGACGAGCTAATTCACGGCGTTTTTTATAATCCTCAAGCTCGTTCTTATTAGAAAAGGCTAAAGCATAAACCCGACTTAATTGTGGATTTTTCTCACTACCACGCCAGTAAGCACCAGCTATTGAGTCAATCTCAAAACAATCAGGTGGCAGTTCGCCAGTGTGATTTACGTGCGGTCCTTTACACATATCTTCAAAGGTACCGTTAGTAAAAAACCCTAGCTCTTTCTCTCCTTGAGAAGCTAACTCTTCAGCGTATTCAACTTTAAATTTTTCACCACGAGACTTCAAAGACGCAACTGCATCACTTAACGGAACCTTCTTTTCAACGAACTGCTGCCTTTCAGCTATAATTCGGCGCATCCGCTTTTCGATATCTCTAAAATCTTCGTCAGATAGTGGCTTATCGAAATCAAAATCATAATAAAAACCGGTATCAATTGGGGGACCAAAGGCTAACCGTGAGCCAGGTCGAATTTCTAAAATAGCTTGGGCCATTACGTGTGCCAGGGAGTGGCGGATACGATAGAGCTTATCGTCAGCAGAGACTTCTTTCATAGATTGTACCGTACAAAACGAGGAGCCGCCGAATCCCAACATGGAAAAGCGGACGCAACCTCAAACTGACTCCTAAATTAGCTGCAATCAGAGCCCTCAAGCAATGAGCTAGCGGTGACAGAAATCAGCTGGCGTTTATTGCCAGGAATATCAGTAGGTTACAACTTGTGGATAGAATTAAATCAAAGCGAATTGAATATTTGCGATGTAATTAGCCTTCACACTATTATCCCTGAAATGGCTCAGGTAATCGACTCTCACATTCACCTAGATTTTGATGATTATGCTCCCGATTTTGCAGAGGTAATGGCACGGGCCGATGCCGCTGGCGTAATCGGCATGATCAGTATCGGCTCTAGCACTAGCTTTGAATCAGCAGAGCGGGCGATAAAATTAGCAGAGAAATATCCGAATGTCTGGGCCTCCGCAGGAATTCATCCTCATGCCTCTGAAACTCCATTCGATCCGGAGCGATTAATCAAATTAGCTTCGCATCCTAGAGTGGTGGCGATCGGTGAGACGGGTCTAGATTTCTTTAGAGACTGGGCCCCACGAGAATGCCAGGAGCGCTGGTTCAACGCTCAGATAAAGATAGCGAAAGAGCTCAAAAAACCTCTTATTATACACTCAAGAAACGCCGGTGAGGATTCACTTAAAATGCTTAAGGATGGTGGCGCAGCAGAAGTAGGAGGCGTTTATCACTGCTTCTCCGAGGATGCTACATTTGCTGAACGATTAAGAGAGATAAATTTTTTAGTATCATTTCCAGGAACCATAACCTTTAAAAAGAACGATCCCCTAAGAGAAATAGTGAAAGCGATTCCTTTAGAGCAGATCATGGTAGAGACTGACGGTCCCTACATGGCGCCAGAACCACATAGAGGCAAAAGATGTGAGCCTGCATTCGTGGCTGATACCGCTCGAATGGTTGCCAAAGCCAAGGGAATCTCTTACGAAGAATGTGCAGAAGTCTTATTAAGAACAACACGAAATTTTTTTAAGATATAATTATGAAATTTGGGAAATTCGAAGTTTCTACCCATAACCTAGGCTGGTTCCGACTTGATGGCGGCTCGATGTTTGGCAGCGTGCCAAAAAATCTTTGGAATCAAAAGATTCCAGGAGACGAGCAAAATAGAATTCTTTTGGCCACTAGGTCTTTGCTGATAAAAGATGGCGCAAGAACATTCCTAGTCGATGTCGGTTGTGGCGATAAATGGTCAGAGAAAGAAAAGAGCATTTACGCAGTAGAAAATTTTCCGGTCAAAGACTGGGGATTTAACACCCAATCTGTAACCGATGTCATACTAACCCACATGCATTTCGATCATGGTGGCGGCATTTCAAAATGGAAAGATTCCGAGAGAAAAGAAATTGAGCCGTGCTATCCAAAAGCCACTCACTACATTCAGGCCGACAATATGATTGCGGCTAAAAGCCCAAACATTCGAGAAAAGGCCAGTTATCTCAAAGAAAACTACGCTGCCCTAGAGATGGTAAAAGTAAAAGTCACCAAAGGATCTGAGCAAATATATCCAGGGATATGGGTCCATGCTTGTTATGGCCATACAAGTGGGCAGCAATGGATTGAAGTGCAAGACGGCGCCGGCAGAAGCATTATGTTCACCACCGATCTGATCCCGACCTCGCACCACTTACCACTACCATATCATATGGGTTATGACCTCTGGGCCTATAAGCTTCTCGAAGAGAAGCAGGCTTTTCTCAAAAAAGCGATCGATACAAATTCGATACTAGTGTTCCAGCATTGCCCGCACGTCCCGGCAGCCACCATTACAAAAAACGAAAAGGGTCATTATGCTGTCAAAGAGAAGATTGAATTTTAGTAGCATCGGACTCCCTATGAATACCAAACAAAGACTCACAAAGGCGGTCTTAAAATTTGCTCTGTGCGGGTTTGCAATTACTACACTCTCAAGCTGCTCGGATGGGGATAGCGCTGCCTCTAGCAAAGAAGACGAACTTGCCAGACTCACCAGCTTACCCTACGCCTCGTGGGTTGCAGACACAGAAGATTCCGAGGCCAAACAATCCATAGATACAAAAGATTTACCGTCTCCCGGCTACAACCTTTTCACCTTTCGGAACAATAGCTCGGCTTGCTTATTTGACCTCAATTACAACTGTATAAAAAAATGGACATCCTCTCGCTCAGACTCCCAGGGCTGGCAATTTGTAGACATCGATCGGGCTGGCAATCTCTTCTATCTTCAGAAGCAAGCTGGAACAGGGGATGGCAAAGACGGACTAGGTAAATTATCTAAAGACAATAAACTTATCTGGCACAACACTGGTCGATATCATCATGAGATTGAGTTACTGCCTAACGGAAAATTAATAACCTTCGTAAGTCGAGAGCGAATCACAAATCACAAAGGTACAGAGATTCCGTTTTTAGACGATCTGGCCTTAGTAATTGATAGCTCTACCGGCAAAATATTAGAAGAACACTCTATCTATGACTTATTTAGAGAGCACATCAGAGACGATCAGGTCGCCAAAATTAAAGTAGCACCTTGGTACAAAGATGCTTTCACTAAGATTTCGAATAGAAAGGAAGGCGATGCTCCGGTTATAAAATACGACTCATCCGGAGATATCTTACACACCAATTCAATTCGGCTTATAGACCGTGCGATTGAGAACATAGCAGCTCCGAATGATTACCTTATATCAGTGAGACAGCTAAACGCTGTTGCCATAATCAGCCCCGACTTTAAAAAAATAAAATGGCTCTCTAAGAATGAATTCAAGCGGCAACATCAGCCGCTGCTTTTAGATAATGATGAAATCTTAGTGTTTGATAACAGGTGGAAGGACGGATTCTCGAGAGTGGCTCAGATGAACCTAAAAACCAAAAAGATTACCTGGCAGTACGCTGCTAAGAATCCTGGGGAATTCTTTAGCGCAACCCGGGGCGGCGTGCAGCGACTCCCCAATGGCAACACGATGATTACGATCAGCAACAGTGGTAAAATCATTGAGGTCAGCCAGGATGGGACCATTGTTTGGATGTTTAAAAACCCAGCCGAAAAAGAAATCAAAGGTAAAAAATATAGAGCTGCAATATACAGAGCGAGAAGATTCACCCCGACGGAGCTCGGGCATCTTTTCCCAGAAGTTGCAGAGCTCCAATCAGTAGCTGGCTAAACTCTCAACATTATACCGACTTACCGGGCCGTTAGAGAGGGATTCTTGACGAAGGTCATCCTATTATTCGGCTTTCTTAATACTTGCTGGTCCTCGCAGCGGGAGCCTTTAAACTTGTTCGTCAACGCATCACATCCAACAAAACCCGTGAGCCCATCACAGTTTTTTAGGCAAACCAAGACATGTCGATTCCGGTCAACCTGAGCAATGGCCCTATCAAATCCAGATTCAAAAGAAGCGCACATCTTTCCCTTGATGCGATCCTGAATCTTATCGAGAATACATGATGAAGCCATTAAAAAATCATCCTCTGACCTAATTGTATTTGAGTCCATCTTGTTTAATTTTGAAAATCTAAACAGTGAGAACATATCCATCAAGTAGACACGATTATAATCCGGGAACCCCGGACCAAAATCAGGACTTTCTGAGTTAGTCACGTCGATAAATAAAATTTCAGTAGACTCCGGATTGGTTGAAGCATAACGCCGGATCTCTTGAGCCAAGCGGTCAATTTGAAAGTGGGGGGTTGGATTAGCCAACCGTGTTAACTGAGTCTGAGCGGGAGCCCAAATCAATCTTACCAACACAATAAACAATCCCAGTGCAATGCAAATAGAGACAGTTTTTACTTTAATGTCTCGACCTTTTGCTTTTTGAAATAAGAGGCCAAAGCTCTCAAAAATCATCAGGGATATACCTAAAGCTAATGCCGGTAGTGACGGGTTAATGTATCGAATTAGATAGGAGTTCAAAGCAGAGAATAGAACTATCGGCAGCACTCCCCAACATAAAAGAAGCCACCCGAGAGACCTGTTCTTACATATCTTAAATATTAGGCATAGAAAGAAAGCTGAGATAAGAACTGGAGGCAACCAGTACCCCTCTACGAACAAGGCATTAAGATAAAAGCCATGGTTACCAACGCTATGTACTCCTTCGCCAAAAAGCCTCTGATATATCTCTAAATTAAGAGAATTTAGGAGCTGGACCGATTGGCTAGATAATAGGTAGCCCAACCATAAAGATATCGGGGCTATCGCCACTGCAAGTGAACACCCTAGTTCTAACTTATATTTGCTAAAAAACTTCTTGGGATCTGTGATAAATAAAAATGGCAAACCGACCAGGAATCCATAGAAACCAGCAATATACTTACTCATCACGGCCATCGATGAGACCAAACCGATGAGCACAGCAAGCTTTAGCTGGCGCTTATAGGGCTCTCTATCCTTTCTCTCCTTTAATATTATGAATAGATAGAGACAGAGCATGGTCGAGAACATGACCATGCTGTCCTGAACCGCGGTTCGCGCGCCATGAAAAACAAAAACTTTATTGAGTAATAATAAAAAAGCCGCCAAGACTGGCACAAAAGGATTAGGGATAAACCTCTGCGAGATAAAAAATAATAAAACCAATGAGGCTAGCGTAAGAACTGCATCTGGAAAGCGAAACCAAAAGAGGGTATCTGGGGTCACGCTCAGCAACGCCATAGTGAGCCACATCTTAAAGGGCGGCTTACTAAAATACTGTTCAAACCTAAAAGTAGGCTCAGTCCAGTTGCCCGAAGCCATCATCTCTTTAGTAACAAGAATGTGAAGGCTCTCATCGCCAAACTTTAATCTCTGCTCACCGAGATTATAAAAAAGAATTGGCAACGCTATTAATACAATAAGCGTCAGCGCAAGATACCTCTTAAAAATTGGACTCCTAACTAATGAGCCTTCGAACACTTAATATACCTCGGATCTTTTTTTATTCTTTCAGAAAATGCCTGGGCAATTTTATCCACTTCAATATCAGCACCCACCGCCTTAGCAGCACAGTAGTAACCCAATAAAGCCCCATCTGATGCAGAATCATAAGATCTTAGGCGATCGAAGATCAACAATGCCCCCTCGAACTCTCCCCGCCCAAATTTTATCCACCCCTCAGATTCGAGCTCTACTGTTGAATTGGGTCTTAGCTCACGATACCTCCTGAGAGAATCCTCTGCCCTGTCAAAGTCCTCTATCGTTAAATAAAGCTTTGTAAGAAAAAGATGGGACGGCCAAAATTCCGGGTGTATTTGTATAGCTTTTTGCTCATACTCTTCGGCGGCTTTTAATTTACCTTCCCTGAATGACACCGTGGCCAGAGAGTGATAAATCCTAGCACTTTTAGTTCCGAGACCGAGATCAAACTCACTCAGAGCTCTATTATTTTGCCAGGCAGTTACTTGAAAGGAAGTAATGAGGCTCATAAAGACAACGTAAGCCAAGCAGAGATACCTGAGATATTGATGAGATGCTAATCTTGCAAAGATACTGCCGACTATTAAATACAACCCGATACTGGGGAGATAAGTAAGCCTATTGGCAAAATGAGTACCGATTAAGTTTACAAAATTGCCCGTCAGGCTGAATGCTAAAAAATACCAAGCAACACCAAATCCAATTAAGTTTCTCTTTTTAAAATTAGCAACTCCAAGGAATAAAAAACCCAGAGCCAACGCTACAAAAGATATCTCTACCGGAGTCCACTCGAACGTAGCTGATACATTGGCAAAGCTATAATCATTAAAAATGGGGTGTGGCACTAATAGATTAAAGAGATAGATTCCCTGAAAATAAAGGGCTTTTATGATCCTAGCGGTTATATCTTGACCTATTAAAACGTTATCAAATACCGAGGTCGAACTAGAAAGTTCTGCCGAGACCAAAACTGCCTGAGATCTTAAATAAAGATAGCAACCAAGAGCCAGCGCTACCGGCAACAACACACTAGCCTTTAGTCTTCCTGGAGCAGCATTCATATTTTTTGCGGCGCCAAAATAAAAAACCCAGAGGAGTGGAATTAGAATTAGAATCGTTATGCCGTTCTCTTTAGATAACATCCCCAATATTGCAGATGCGCCCAGCATCACCAGATCTCGGTACCTAACAACACCCTTAGATAAAACATACTGAGCAGAAATTAGAGTGAGGAGCACAAAAGATGCCGCTAAACTTTCAGTCCTATAAGACACGCTAGCTACCACTTCAGATTGCGCGGAACTTAATCCAAAAATAACGGCGGTAATCAAGCTGACTGTTTTGCTACCAGTTAAATTAGCTATAAATATTTGTACTAAGAGGACAACAAGGCAATGAAGAAGGATATTAACCAAGTGGAAGGACCAAGGCTCAAGTCCAAAAACAAAAGAATTGAGCCATAAGGTAAGATAAAAAACTGGCCTGAACAGATTGCCTGGATGAGTGGCCTCTTTAAAAATTTGCCAAGGAAATGCCTCTGATTTTATTAGTGGATTATTAATAATATGGTCACCGTCATCCCATGCAAAATCAAAATATACGGTGGGAATATAAAGAATAAAGCAGAACAGAATTACGGAGAGAATCTGTATTGAACTTTGTTTTTCTTTAAAAAACTCTGTCAACATTACCTACTTCCCTGCTCAAAACCTATCTGAATCGCTAACAGGGTGTAGCAAACCAAGAAATACCAGATAAAAATCGGAGCTGAATACACAATCCACAATCCAGCGGGAGGAAGCATACCGAAATAAATTATCAAACAATAAGCCAACGCGATTGAGATCATGCAGGCGGTTAGAGACACGAGATTACGGAGCCTTGCTCCGGAAGCTCTTAATATAACGGAGTAAGCCATTCGCATATCAACTTGCCCTGAGATTGCGAGCATTAGAGCTAGTAGCAAAAGCACTATCTGCCTTAATGCAATTAGGATGGCTAGTAGTGCCGATAGAAGGAGCGCTACACGGGCAATTGGCTGACTAGGGCCACGCTGCTCCAGAATAAATATTAAGTAAACACCCACCAAGGCAAGCAGTATCGCCGCACCGAACTGCGGCAGATGCCTAATGCAGGATCGCAACGCCACCAGTAGAGATCCTGGTGTCAATCGAGCAAGATTTTTTAAATCAAAAGAGCCCGTCGCCCAGATGACCCTTACTGGAGTTGCCACTCCAACCAAGACCAAAGGAAGCGCGATGATTAATCCAAGGGTCAGAACCACCCAATTTAGAACAACCGCTAAATTGCCTCCTATCTTCAGATTATTTTCGATTTCCTTCAGCAAAAAACCGCTCAATTCAGAGAATACGAGCGTTGCTAAATAACCCATCAGTCCTGTGAAAAGTATCAGCCTTATATTCCCGATTCTAAGGGCTTGAAGGGGAGCAAAGATTATCTCCCGAAATCCAAGACGAAGTTCAGCTATCTTAGGCATGGCTATTTATAGCTCTAAAAGGGTCCGTCGGGCAGCTAGGAATATTCAACCAAGATCGACAATTCGTCAGCAAATTAGACCGACTTGCCCAATCCTGTGTCGATTGGCGTACCAAGTAACTCTGGTAGCTCTGGATGAGGCTGCTTACCACCATGCTGCTCTATCAGCGGTTGACGAGCACGCTGAATATTTCTCTGTAAATGCATGAGAGCATCGATAACAGTCTCAGGTCGTGGAGGACAACCTGGAATATACATATCAACAGGAAGAATCTTATCTATACCCGCAACAGTTGCGTAATTGTCATAGAACCCGCCCGAAGATGCACAAGCACCAAAAGCAACAACCCACTTAGGCTCGGCCATCTGCTCATACACTCTTAGCAGAACCGGGGCCTGCTTGTGATTGATCGTTCCGACAACCATCAATAGATCTGATTGTCTTGGGGTAAATCTCGGAAGAGCTGCACCGAATCTATCCGAGTCATAGTGGGAGCAGCTAAATGCCATGAACTCCATACCGCAACAAGCTGTTACGAATGGGTAGGTAAAGAGCGAGTACTTTCTAGCCCAACCAAGAGCACTCTCTAAGGTTGTAAGCACGTATCCAGAATCTTCAGGCTTGAACATATTAATCTCTTAATAAACTTGCCCTACATTATACGATCAAGCAGGCATCCTTACAATTGAGACAAAGTATAAATTTTAAGGCTGAATTTCGCTTATTTAGATAGACCAGAGGCCGATTTGGTCAGAAGAATTGAGGCGAGCTCTGCGGCCAAATCCTCCATTGAAACAGGCTTTAATAAGACCTTTATAGCGCCTAACTTGTACATCCTAGCTGTAAATACCGTATCAGATCGACCTGAAACCACCAAAACCGGGATGCCGAGCTCCCTAGCCGCCAGGCAGACATCCTCTCCTCCCCCATTCGGCATCGATCCGTCTGAAACTATGACCGCTGGAGCAACCATCTTCATCAAGGCAGCGGCCTCCTTGCCAGAAGATGCCGTAAAGACCTCGTAATTAAATCGCTCTAATATCTTGGTCGAACTTTTTAGATAATCAGAATCGTCATCAACTAAAAGAATAGTCGCTCGCTCATTTAATTTGATCTTAGTTTCTGTCTGCTGAGGCGCAAACTCCACCACCCTTGGCACTACCAATTCAAACTCTGTCCCATATCCCAATTTAGAGCTTGGTTTTAATTGGGCACCGTTGGCATCAGCTAAAATTTTGGATAGCGCCAAGCCGAGACCCACACCATCAACGCTGGAGGTTCTTTCAAAGCGATTAAATGGAGTAAACAACTTGCCTAGATCCTCGGTGGAGATTCCAACTCCGGTATCTCTTACAAACACAGAATAAGCATCCGCCGAGGAAGCCTTCACAGATATGGAAACATGCCCCTTGTCGGTGTACTTAAGAGCATTACTAATAAGATTGGTTAATATCCTTCTGAAATGTTTAGGATCCATTGTGACTACCGCTTCAGCTGGGATATCGCCCTGAATTATCGGCAAGCCTTTTAGCTCGGCAGATCCTTTAAATGAGCCGATCAACTTAGGCAGCACGTCCACTAAAGAGATGGCCCGAGGAGTCGCCTTAATTGCCCCAACCTGACTCTGAGAGTAAATCAGAATATCTTCCATCATCTCTGCCACATGGTCACAGTTATCCATGGCGGCTTCCAACATAGATCTAGTTTCTGTTGAGGTTTCTTCAAACTTCGCCAGAGCTAGGATATTTTTTAAATTATTGAGTGGAGTTCGCACATCGTGGCTCAGATCCGCAAAGAATCTAGTCTGCGCCTTTGTGTCTGTTTGGGCGCGGCGAAGCTCTCCATGGATATCCCGCATTTTTGTTTTTGTATTAAGCTGTAGATTAATAAAGCGACAAAGCGCCTCAGACCAAGATATCTCGGTTTTAGTCGGAATTCTGTTTTCAGGGTACCCTAACCACACGATGCCCTCATAACCAAATCTATCTTGCTCTCTGAATTTAGAAATTATCGAGAAGCGAAGACCAAACTGCTCGAAATCAGAAAAGACACTCCTCTCTTCTACCCCATCCCTTACCCCGATGAACTGATCTCCCTGGGGGGAAAACACCAATCCAGCTATATGCTTTAATTTTGCTTCAAATTTTTGGCCTGCCGTTCCAAAGCAGATAGCTTGCCAATTAGAATCCTCGCCTCTTCTAAAAACAATTGCTCCACTGCGAGATCTAAATCGCTCCTGAATGAATTTTACGATTTCAGAGAATAGCTCCTCAGGCTTAAAATCATCTACCCTAACTTCTCGCTCAAATGAGAGTCCAGCTCTATTATCTGCCTCACTTTCCCAAGAAAGGGCGTTCATTCGAGCCCCTACTCCTATCAAATTATCGATTACTTCTTGAGCTCTATCGGAGATAACAAACTCTCCTGGCTCAACAACCCGGCCACCCTCATTAACCCGTGCTAATCGATCGATTGCTACACTAATATCTTCAAAGTCACCCTCAGCCCTCAGGTACAAAACTAGAAATGTTATCGCCGATGCAGACAAAAGAAGAGTATCACCGTTAAATGCTCCAAAAATTCCGATTATGAGTGCAATAGTACCGGTCAAAGATCTCATACGGCCTCTAACCTCTTCGTCAATCTTCTGATGTGGAGAAGAATAATCTCTGGGTCTTCATCTTTTGTGGCAAATGCATCAACACCTAATCTTAATGCTTCAAGCTCAACGGCAGTATCAGTGTCAGACGTAAGAGCCACCACCGGAATATCCTTTAGTCTTGGATCGCCCTTAATCTCCTTCATGAATCGATATCCATCGACCTCTGGCATATGAATATCGCAAACGATCGCGCTAATTCGACCCGGCTGCTCTGCTATCCAAGAGACAGCCTGACGAGCCTTTTCAAAAATCTCACAAGAGAATCCGTTGGCATTTAGATACTTGGCGATTACTTTTAAGAAAACGGGATTATCATCGACAACCACCACTAAAGGCGAGAGCCTCGGTGGACTATCAGACTTTTGGGTCCTATTCCAAGAAAGCCGCACCTTGGTTGTGGTGCTTGCAAGAAACTCGACTGTAGGAACAATATTGTAAGGTAAAGAATTCACATTGCCGGCGAGCTTTCTATTAAAAGCCCTTAGCAATTCAGTGCTAATTCTTGAGTCAATCTCACCACTCTTTAATTGATTGATGTTGGTTGAATAGGAATAATTTATTTTCTCTGCAAAAAACTCAAACATTACTTCGTTTGCAGAGACCTCTACTGCTTCCTGAATAATCTTTTTAATTATTTCGATAGCGATACTATCTCGCGCTGAACCAACTACTTGCTGAGGATTCTTAAAGCTATCTGCCTTGAGGAATATCGAGCGACTCTCCTCTATGGCTTTTGAAATAGCTGACCAGGGTGCCAAAATATGCCTACCAAATGGGATTCCTAAGCCTAAAGTTAAGACTCGCTTTGGATCAACGCAGATAATAGAGGCTATTCGACCGTTCTTTTGGAGAGGAATACACCCAAACTTATCTAACTTATCTGCTGTGACGCCTTCGGGGAGCCCACTTAAATTACATGGAGGCGCTCGCTCTATGAATGGAATCCCAAGCTCGTTAGATATTTTTAACCAGAGTGCCTCCTCAGACACCTGCAACCGTTGACTAAGTTTGGTTACGATATCACGCCAATCAGTTAACTCTTGAATCTGCTCTTCTAGTAACTTAACGGGGACAATTCGGTGTAGGGCCCATAAAAGGGAATTCCCCCTTAATCCAAGAATCCTGCCTAATACCTCTCTAATTGACATCTATTACTGCCCTCCTGGCATATTCTCAGTCAGAATTGAGATGACCTGCAAGAATGGCGGTACCAGGAAGAACATCAATAGTCCGGCAAAGGTACAGATAAGAGGTAAAGTCGCTCTAACTGGCATCTCAGCTATCTCTTCTTCTATAGATTCTTGATAGTAAAGCTGAGTGGAGTCACTAAGCTCTCGGAGAGGCATAATCAATACTCCTCCCTCCTTTTGCGCCACTGCTAGGTGAAGAAAAGCATGTCTCAACGGACTACTCTCTACCTCTGACGCGACATCCCGCAAAGCTAACTCAAATACCATACCTGATTCGGTTAAACTGATTGCGCGATTAAGCAATCCAGTGACTGGATCTGATTTCTTCCCCTCACCTCCAAATCTAGTTGCAGTTTTGATGGCCGGAATAATATCAAGACCAGCCTGCACGGCCATTACGATACGCTCCATCACAATTGGCAGATAGAATATTAGATCCCTATTGTAACCCGACTTAAGTCGACCCACCCGACGTCGACCATAGATAGCGCCCGCACCCATTCCAATTGAGACCAAAAGAAATGTTCCGGCAGCAGTTAGGCCTCCCATCACTGAGAAGATAAGAGCGACGATCCCGACCACTATCGGAATGAGGTTATTCCACAGAATAATTTTCTTTCTCTCTTCTGGATCAAATACTCCAGCCTTTAAGAGAGAATCATTCTCTGATTCTTTTGAAGATTTTTTTAATTTGGCTTTATTTTCTTGAAGCTGCTCCTCTTCCTCCTCGGCTTTTACCTCAAGAATATCTCTCACAAAAAGTTTTTCATCTCGAAGGTCATCCAGCACATCAGAGGATCTTCTAGAATACCCTCGAACTACGATGTATAGCCCTAGAAAGCCCAGCCCCAATAAAATCAAGAGATTTAGCAGAGGATGCTCCATACTTACATCTCCTTTCCGGCTAGTTTTTGCATCCAGATCAGCCCAACACCTATGAGAATCACACCTGCTATCATGATAGGAAATCCAATTGAATGATTCCAAGCTTTAATCAATCCATCAGGATTCGCAAAGTACTGAATCATGCCGATAACAACGGTACATCCCGCAATACCCATGGACGCCATCTTCTGCATAGCTACTGCTGACTTTACCTTTCGAGAGAATGACTGCCTCTGACGAGTTACCTTGGCCAGCCGTTGCAAACACTCTCCCAAGGCCGATCCTTCTTTCCTCGCAATAATCATGGCCGATCTAAACATTCCGATGTCCTGATTATTGATACTGGCAGCGAATCTTAACAAAGCCTGCTCCTCGGTTAAGCCCGTCTCAAGATCGACTTTAAAGGCGGCGATCTGAGATTGCAAAACTGAACCCGGCGGAAATAGGGAGGTTGCCTGAGATAAGGCTAAAATGGGATCTGCTCCTCCTTTAACTGAGGAGGCTATAGATAACAAGAATGCACAGTAATCTTGCTCGAATAGCCGAGCCCTTTTCTTTGCGAGCTTTTTGAGACGGATCCACTCAATAAGAAGTGGAACCAGAGCAACAGCGCAATAAAACAGATTGCTGGTTAACCCAAGAATTATAATCCCCAACAAGAGCCACACGACGAAGCGAGCTATCAGAAGATTTCTTTTTTTGAGATTCAGCCCAGCATAGACACAGGCCTGGTTAAAAGCCTCTTTTAAAGCATGCCCCTCATCCCCAAGGTCTAAGCCACCATAAATTCTCTCGGCAGCAACCTCGGCCCTGCCTCCTAGCAATAATGCTGTCCGCTCAAGCTCGGCTTTTGCTAGGCCCATCTTCTAATTCTCCAGAGTTAGGACATCAGGCAGACCCGACAGATCGACCCCCACATCCCCAAGCTCATCCCGATGAGCACTAGCTTTGGTCGGCACCCTCCAAGTTGGTCGACCCTGTATAACTTTATACTCAAACATATCGCGTTGCCTAATTACCCCTTCAGCAACTGGACCTATCTCTTTAACCTCCATAATTCGGCGAGAATTTGTCTGACGACAAAGATCCAAAAACACAATTGCTTGAACAGATTTTGCAATTTGATCGTATACCACCTGTCTAGTAACGCCCTTCTGGGCTCTCCCAAGAAATAATTCTAGACGCGATATAGCTTCAGAGGCATTTCTGGCATGAATGGTTGATAATCCAGGGTGACCAGATGCACAAACATCGATAAAGGCTTCAGCAGCCTCAGCATCTCTCATTTCGCCGAATATTATCCTATTCATAGCCATACGCATTCCGGCTCGAATACACTCGGCAGGAGATACCCTACCAGCGCCATCAGTGTTGGCTTCTCGAGTATAAACATACCTTACATGTGGATGCTCTAAAACTATTTCAGGCGTATCTTCGATCACTAAAATAGAATCTTGAGCCGGCATGCTGGAGGCCAAAGCTCTAATAAGGGTGGTCTTTCCAGTTCCCACCTCTCCCACTACCAGGACTGTTTGACCAGATGCCACCATGCCTCGTAAATATTGGAATACCTGTCTAGGAGCTAAACCAAAGCGCTGCAGATCCTCAAGCGCTACAGATGGGAATCTATTTATTCTTATCGTTAAATATGGGCCTGATTCACACAGACACTTATGCACCACATGGATACGGGCGTAATTTCCGATCATGCCGTCTGCTATTGGCTTAGCAGTGGAATAAGTCGAGCCAGCTTTCTGAAGTAATCTTTCGACAAAAGCCTCGTAACTATCAGCATCGGGGAAGCTCAAATCTGTTGATAGGTTCCTTCGTCCCTGTTGGACGTCCACTCTTGCGAAGTTAGAAACGATAATGTCACTCGTTTTCGGATCGTCAACCAACTCCTGAAGGATACCAAATTCCCTCTGACTGCGTTCAAGATGAACTAATATCTCATCACGCTCGACCGAGGTGAGCTCAAATCCCAAACGACGTGCGACTCTATCTGAGATATCTTTTAACTCATTCGATGAAAGATCGTCGTCTCGCTCTATCGCTGTGGAGCCAAGCTCCCGCTGTACTTCTCTTAAAATATGGAGCAAGGCGGGGGAAAGAGTCCTTAGACCAGACGCTACAGAAACAGTATGCTTGCCCCCGGCAACAGCGGTTAGAGCTTTAGGGGAAACGAGTTGATCATCAAGGAGTTTTAAGTCGAGCTTTCTCATCCTGACCTCCCATCAACAAGAAGCCATCTGGAGCACTTTGAGTAGGGAGCCATTTGCCATCAGTAAGGGCAAATTTCTTCTCCACTCCATTCTCTTTAATGGAGATGTATCCATTAATTCCAGCGTTTTCTCGCCTAGCGACTCGGCTCTTTCCCTTAATTTCATCTGAAGAGTAACTGGTATCTACCCAACGCTCAGCATCAGAAGTTCCCCTTAAGGCAAAAGCTATACGTCCGAGTGGTATGGCAGTATTTATCGCCAGACATTGTTCCTGAGTAACTAATAAAGTCACAGTGCTAGGAACACTGGGAGATGACTCAGCACTTACAGGAGTCACTGATCTTTCCGCAGAGAGAATCTTTACTTTTTCGGCTATCACAGAGGTCTTTTTAGCTTGCACCAGAAGCACATCAACGATCGATCCCGAGCCAGCCCACCCCTCGACTGAAGAGGTCGCATCGACTTGTACAGTCATCGCTCTCATTCCGGGAGGAATGCTCTCTACAATTGGATTTGAAGCCGAAACATCACGACTAATGTTATCAGGAAATATTGGCATGTTTGCAGGCAGAGGGGCTATCGTAGAAGATTCCATATATCCATCTAGCAATAACAACGCCCCCATCGGTATTTGATGCCTAGGATAAGAAACATATTGGAATTTAATGGCGCTAACCTTTGTTCCAGTGGGCACATACTCAGCAGGCACTGGCACTGGAATGGTGTCAAATTCTGCTACTATTTGGGGCTTACTGTCAGCTTCACCAACCTGAACTTCTCCCCTTTTATTAAGCAGCACAGCCACCACAATCGCTGTCGCACACAATAGGACCATATTTAACAGTCCTGTGGTTTGCGAGCGCCTGCGAACAGGCTTGACGATCTTTTTAAGCGCCATACAAATTTCCTGTTAGGTTCTGACTATTATTAGCTGCCGATTGTGAGGTTTTGAATATAGCTAGAGAGTCTGGAGAAATATGTCGTTACACCAGTTCCAAAGGCATTCATAGCAACTAGCACGATTCCAGAAAGAACAGCTGCGCCGATAGCGTATTCAAGCAAGCTTAAGCCCTTTTCGTTGTTTCTGTTTAGGTTTACTTTCTTAGTCATAACACTCCTTAATGTTAAAATTTAAACTGCTTTTTTAAAAAAATCCTCTACTGACTCTTTTTGTTGTTCCGGCTCGCTAACCCGAGCTGCTTTAGATTCAGCCAATTTCTCAAAAGCAGCTTCAGCTTTTTGTAAAGGATCAACGCCATCGCCTCGATCTTTTGTTCGCATCGGTAATAATTTTAGCTCTTTTAGTTTAAATCCGAATGCTTCCTTCCGAGCTGAAAACTCAGGTAGTGTCTTCCCAAGCTTAGCTCTAAGGGAGTCAAAAATTCCCCAGGTTCTCTCCGTAGTCGGACTAGAGTTTTTGACCGCTAGCGCTTCGCAAACTCTACCAGCTAGCTCCTCAATAGCCTGCGCCATACCGCGCTTGCCGCGACTGAACATGGTATCTCCAGAACCTGGCCATCTGGAAGCAGAACGGCAGTTAGGGATAGGAGTTTCAAACCAACGTGAATCATCAGATTTTGTAGCAAGATTTAGCTCCCGACGAAGAATATCAGAGGGAAGCCCCGCGCTGGTTGGAGAATTCTCGACAAGAATTAAATCAGCTGTTGGATTAATCCACTGCCGCACCAAGCCTAATCGACTAACGGTCGCATACAAACTAGCAGGATCGTTATTAACTATCATCAAGACTCTATCAGCGATCCTATAAAGTGTCTTGAGCAACACTCCTTTAGCAGACCCGGCATCAACAACCACAACATCGAACATGCCATCTACTATTTCTAGAACTGCCAGGAGATTTCTAATCTGAGTCGCCGAGAGTCCCTGCGCATCCTCTCCAAGTAAGCTAGGCGCCATGCAGAACAATCCATCGTCCTCTGTCCATACTGGCACCAAACATTGTCGCACGTGCTCCTCTGCGATCGGTTTGATTCCATCAACCAGCATCTCAAGATTTTCATTCACAAAGGGTCGGGCCTGAAGAAATCTTGTTAAGTCTTGAGTGTCTGCATCTAAATCTACTACTGCGACTTTTTTGCCCAGCGCAGTTATTGATTCAGCCAGGGAAGCTGCTATCGAGGTTACCCCCAAGCCCCCTTTAGCCGAGTCTATTAGTATAAGATTGGCAGTGCGGCTCTTTTTGGGTCGGCGGCAATGAAGAATAATCTTTTTACTTAAGGCTAGCGGTTCAATCTCTTCCGTTATCGTGTCATCGGCACCTAATCTGGCCAAATCCTCTATAATAAGAAGGGTTTCCTGCTCCTTACGCAGCCTTACTATTATTGGCGTCTCTGGGAGAATCGCCCTAATTCGCCCTACCGTACCAATATCATTAGCGATGATCTCATCACCTATTATTAAAAGGTCCGGGGAGCCATGGAACTTAACTTCCTCTGGTGATAATTGTTGAATGGATAATTTGGGGAGGAGAGCTAATTCACCTGAGGTGTTTTCTTGGAGACGACCGATTTCCCTGGCAATTCTACTACGGGCCTCGGCACTTACATCAACGACGGCGATCCTCAACATCAAAGGTTCCGAAAATTGAAAATTAAAAGAAACGTCGTCCGTTTTCTCCCTTGCTTTAAAGATAGATACGTTGGACTAATCTTGATTAAACGATATTTGAACCTTAATCAAATTTTTATTGCCTTCTTGCATACAAATGATCTTAAAATGGAGCTGGCGTTTAAAATTGAACTCTCTAATGACACTACCTAATCAAAATATATCCAATAATATCGACATCTTAGAAGGTCAATGGACACGCACCTGGCTTCTGGGTAAATGGGAATTTGAAAGCTCTAAAAACTGGAAGATCCCATCTTACAAAATGGGTACGGCTCTTCACCTTGTCGGTCAAATGTTGATTCCGCAATCACTTTGGCAAGGAGGCAGAATTGAAGATGTTGCTGGAATTAGCTCCGGCTCAGGAGAAGGCTCACCAGTTTGCCTCGAGGTAAAAGGTAAAATCAAAACTTCCACTAAAGAGTGGGAGGGATTCGACTTTAAAATTGAAACTCCATTCTCATCATTTCGAGAGCCTCATCATATCGTTCACTCAGCAAAGGAGAATCGCTCGCCGAATATTCCGTTATTCCTCAAGCCCGATAATTTAGGTCGTGCTATTCCGCTTAAGATAGATGAATTTAAAATCTCGCTTTCATTTTACGAGAGCAAACACACAATATTCTTGGGTTACAATCCCGTTGTCACAGCGGAAGTAATCATCACCGCAAAAGATGGCCACATCTCGGCACATCTCTCTGTTGATCAATTACCTAGCTCTAAGCCAGATCTTCTGGCAGAGAATTCTGCAGCTAAACTTTTTAGCCGTTTAGATCTATCCCCGCTCCAATATTAATCTCTGCTCTGGCTTTAAGATCGTTAACGATTGAGTTAATCATCAATCGACCGAGCCTCTGACTCTCCTCGGTCCGCTGAGTTGCGACTTTTCCTGCAACCTTATCTACAGTCGGTCTATTTATCCCAACAACCTGCACAATATAGGCATCACTGCCTACGAGATGATATCTCTTAGGGGCAGCTAATGATTTGGCTGTTCTAAAAATCTCCTCTCTGATCTCAGGATTGCTGAGCGGTGCAGCACCTGGATTAGCTCGGGTGATACCCTTGGTCTTTTCAACATTCAAAGCTTTAGCTTTGGCTGCCTCTGAGAGGTTCTTGAGCTTTCCGGCCTCTAGATCTTGAATGATTTCTCTGGCCGACTCAGTTGCCAAGCGTCTTGATTCCGCACGCTTCCAGGCTTTTAGAACTTCCTCTTTGACCTTCTCAAAGGCAGGAACCTCGCTTGGTAGGTACTCAGTTATCTCAACAAGTACGCTCTTCTCTCCGACTTCAAAAATATTCGTCTTAAGATCCGGCATCTTCAAAATTTCTGCAGTTAGGCGAAACATGCCTGCAGGATCTTTAGACGCATCCATCGGCTCTTTCACCAATTCTAATTTCAAATTTCCAGTCTTAGAAAACTCTTCTAGATCCTTGCCTGACTTCTGCCATAGCTCAAAAGTGTCCTGTGCCTTGGCAGCAGCAAAGGCTGGCCCCTGCTCATTACGCAATTGAGTCTCAATCTCGCCCTTTACGCTCTCTAGCTTTTTATACTCGGAATCTTTTTTATCAGTGACTTTGATTACTTCATATCCTGAATCAGTTGATATAACTTGCGATACCTCACCAACTTTTAGGGCGAATGCTGCCTTCAAAACCTCAGCTGGCAGCTTGGTTGAGCCTTTCTCTACCCAGCCCATATCGCCACCAGTGGCTTTAGATATGTAATCATCAGAATAAATTTGAACTAATGAATCAAAAGATTCTCCAGCAAAGGCCTTGGCAAAAACCTCATCAGCTTTTGTCTTCAACTCAGCCATCTTCTCGGCGTTATCACTTTTGCCAAAATTCAGCTGAATACGAGAGACTTTAACCTGCTCTGGCAATTTATAACGACGCTGATTCTCGGTGTAATAAAACTCAATATCCTCCGGCAGAACCTCGGCCTTCTTGGCCCACTCAGACGGGTCAAAAGATACAAACTTATAAGACACCTTGGGCAGAGTCTCATAATCAGAGGAGTTGTCCTCATAAAACTTTTTAAGAACATCATCAGCAGGTGCCTTTAAAGAACCTTGCAGCTTATCTGCCTCAAGCTTAATCAACTCAACGTCAAAAGAGGTTTCTTGTCTCAGCAACTCCTCTTGAACTTCTACAGACGAAGCAAAAGTTGATTGCATGATTAGATCTGAAAACTGATTGGTCAGAGATTGAATCTCGAGCTCGCCTTCAAATTGAGCGCTAGTCATTCCTACCTGTTGAAGGTAGCTACGATAGATATTCTCATCATACCCCTTAGCGAACAAACCGGAGCTTAAGAGAAGCTCTTTAACAGCCAATCTGCTCGGCACTAATCCGATCTCCTTGGCAAAGGACTGAAGAAGCTTTCCTGCAACAAGCGTGTCGGCAATCTGCTGATTCAGCCTTAAGCTCCCGGCAAACGTTGCATAATTCTCCCCTAGCAGTTGCCGATACCTTGCTTCCATATTCTCACGGGCTCTGGCAAATTCCTGATACGAGATCTCCTCGCCATTTACAGTGATTGCTGCATTTTTTTGATTTCTGTTTCCACTAAAATCAATACCGAAGCCGAACATCGCAAACACCACGACGATGACTATCAGAACTATTGCATAAGACTTTTTAAAATTATGAAACAGCTGGAGCATAATTATACCTCACGATATTCAAATAATTCATCTGTAGATATCTCCTCAGAGAAAGGTCGCCACGGCAACTCCGCACGGACACTCTCTAAGAATGAGATAACTTGACCCTTAAAATCTTCAGTAGTTATTACTGCAATAACGCCACGACCTTCATCAATCGTCTTTACGGTCGCCATGCCATCATAACCTTCTATCCAGGCGTGAAACAGCACAATCGTAGGTCGCTCAACCTCTAGCAGAATTAAAACTGCGCCGTCCTGATTCTTGGTATAGATTTTGGGGCTACTTCCTTCGCTTATCAAGCTCTTCCTTAATTACCTGATTTGCTACTTTTGGATTTAGATTTCCACCAGAGAGCTTCATGGCTTGCCCAACAAAGAATCCGAATAATCTCTCGTTGCCGCCTAGGTACTCAGCCAGCTGCACTCCAGAGGTATCGATAGCTTTATTAGCGATGGTTCGAATCTCTTCTGGATCTGTAATCTGCTTCAGACCTTTCTCTTCGACTATGAGGTTTGGAGACTTGCCAGTTTTGCACATCTCTTCAAAAACAGTCTTAGCCATCTTGCCGCTAATGACTTCCGTATCAATCAGCTTAACTAGAGCGCCAAGATCCTTTGCGGCAACTTTTGACTGCTCTAAAGTAAGGCCCTCTTTGTTTAAAAATCCGAAGAGCTCAGAAGATATCCAGTTACAGGCACCCTTTGGATTACCGCAGACATCAAATGC
>Ga0172372_10003174_pt1 | contig 24440 bp, 15 predicted proteins | sample LakKiv5m_2_FD_114544 | JGI IMG/M metagenome (GOLD analysis project Ga0172372, IMG submission 114544) | Freshwater microbial communities from Kabuno Bay, South-Kivu, Congo - kab_092012_9.5m | ecosystem: Environmental > Aquatic > Freshwater > Lake | place: Democratic Republic of the Congo...
CCCAATTAATCCCGTTGCTCCCAATACTCCCACTCGTTTTTGTTTCATCACCTTGGATATACCATACCTTGAATGAATAAAAAACCTTTTTTACCCATCATCTATCCGCCCCAAAACCCCTTGCTAATGCAAACCCTCTATTCATAACCCTCTTCCCAATTGACCAAGGTCTCAATTTGAGAATCAAACCGAGGATTAATCGCCAATAATCGTGCCAATTGCTTCCGTGTCATGGTTTCCTCTTGCGTATCATCAACCTGATCATCAATAATCCCTGCACTGGCCAATAACGACAACACCTCACTACTGGTTAAGGTTCGATCAGGCCGAAATGTGCCATCCGGAAATGCATAAAGATACCCATTATCAATCACATACTCAATCGCATCACTATCACCATCAGTTTGCTTAACATCAGAGAATAAATCTGACTTCCGCTTTGTTGGCTTAACCTTAGCTTGTGTCGCCAATAACCGTGCCATGTAACGACGCGTCACTTCGCGATCCGGATAAAATCGACCATCTTTTTCACCCTCTATTACACCCAAGGTGGCCATAAATTCGATTTCGCGACGCTCTTTTAATTTTGATATATCCGAATAAGACTTCAACCTTAAAACACGCAGGGAATGCTCAATATCCATTCCATCTGTTTTAAATATTAATTTCAACAAGTTTTTACCTAATTTTAGTCCGCGAACCAAAGAAAAGTTATTCGTACTGTCCATTTTGGCTAAGTCCCCATTCACATATACCATCTTAACCGACGTTGACCCCATCCCCAAAATACGAATGGAATCAAAATAATGAATGGACATATCGGTAGGAAACTGAACCTTCGCAAAAAATGGGTACTCATCAACAGCCCCCTGATTTCCAACCCGGTCTGTATATACCAGTTGCAAAAACTTAAATTGAGTTGGAACCCCATATGGCATAATGAAATCAGACGGGTATGGCAATCTACCCTTAAAAAACAACCCATCTGTTGACTGAAATCCGATGGGAACCCCATCCACCCCACCCTGTAATTGCGATAAAATCTCATTCGATGATACCGTCACCTCCAGCTCATTTTCATCAACTGGCACAATCCCAATCGTCACCTTTGGTGGCGACGTATCCGAAGTTACAAGAATTGTATCTGATTTAACTGAGTTCTCTTTGGCAATATCATAGGCCATGATATAAATTCTATTATCCCCTTCACTAACAGGTAGAGTCGGATATGACCAATTCCCAAACCGATCCGTTTGGGTTGTTCGACTTAACCCGCCGTTGGTGTAAATTTGAATCGACGTCTTGGGGGGACCAACCCCCGATAACGCAACCATGGTTTCTTGGGTTAAAGACACATTCGAGGGGGATAAAATACGAGGTTTAGAGGGTCGGGATGAACCCAGAACCGTCAATGAAAATATATTTGAAGATAACGCATCATCCCCCCCTAATAACTGATTATAATTATAATCGAATCGCACCGCATAATCATCATCAAATATACCCCCAACCACATTATCAAACTGCAACCCAATCCCCAAATTAAGTTCACTTCCACCCACACTTCCCCGAACACTCACTGATTCCTGCAACCAATATTCAGACCCAAGGGTCAGACCGCGTGCCCCCGATACAATAAACGCCGACAAGTCACCCTCCCACATACTAACCGATGCACCAAACAATAATTGAATGGGCAATGTAGAAGGTGCCACATTTCCCGGCCATACCATTGTTGTGCCCAATACATTTAAAAAAGACACCCCCACACTTAATGACTCAAACCCAAAGCCAGATACAGGGTAATCCGCGATCATTCCAGCATCCAAACCAAACCCGATCCGAGAATCACTTTTAATATATTGTTGCAATAACTTGGTCGCAACCCCTGCTGAAAATACGTTGCTCCCAAACAAGCCAAAAAATTGTGTGCCCGCCGATGCATGCAAGATATTAAAGCCCGCACTATATGACCCCGTTTGAAAAATGCGATTATTACTATAAATCGTTTCGGGGATATCCCCCATACCAGCCCCCCCATACGATAATCCAAATGTCACTCGTTGTGGGGTATCCCTTGAATTAATCAAAAACTTAAATTCAAAGGGAATGGCCATATTGAAAACCGTATACTGTATCGCATTACCTAAAAACGACTGATTGCTAAATGAAATGGGGGTATAATCAATCCGACCCAAAACAGCCGGATTAATCATCATGGTCCCAACATCAACCAAAACGGGGTTCGCTCCACCCAATGACTGCATACGGGCCGAAATCATTTGGGATTGAGGAGAATCGAGGGTACGACTTTGGGCCAAAAGCGTCCCAGCTATCATCATCATCCCTACCCAACACCCTAAGCGCTTCATGCTAATACACCGCCAACTTGGTGGATCCCATTGAGCGATTACCCGCTGCATCCGTGGCCACCACTTTACATAAAAACAACCCCGATACCATCAGCTCAGAATTGGTTGGAAATGTTATTTCTTGGTACCCTATGGTTGAAAATACAGTGGTACTCTCCCATACTTTTCTACCCAAAGCATTATAAATGTAGACTTTTACGGACGACGGCTGGGTAATTTGAAACCCCAACTTTAATGGAATTCCTTTTCCTCGGGTGTACGGATTGGGAAAAAATAATGGATTGGTTAGTGCCACCACTGATTCAATTCGATAGTCCAATCTCAAATCAGGTAACGGATTTCCTTGGTTATCCGTTAACGATACGGTAAGAACACCAGACTGTATTCCCAAATCATCAATGCGCAGTTCACCTGTACCGGGGTAATACCGATATTGGGATGCCGACAACGGTCTGGTTGAAGCCGCATCATAATTGGCTAAGCCAGCCAGTTGAATGGATTTGGATAAAGGGTTCCCATTTAATTTTACAACAATACTTGCCTCATTAATATTAGCCCCATTGTTAATAAAGCGAATTCGTAATGACGATTGTTTGGTAATGGAATCTCCATTGGTAAACATTTGAGGCGCTCCATTGGTGTCAACCCATACCGTGGACACATACCCTGGCCAACTCCATGCATATTGGGGGGCTTTTGCAATGTTAATTCGAGGGGTATCCGATGAAATGGGAACCCACCCAGCAGGGGATAAATACCTCACCAATTGGACGAGGCCTTTTTGGGAAGCCAATGGAAATGTGGGGTAAATTGAATCATCGACCTCATATTCAAGAAAGGCATCCACCAATGCCGTTCCATCGGACACACGATTGCTATGCGTGACCAAAAACGTAACCCCCCGCGATTGATTGGGGGCCAAGGTTAATGGAAATACATTGGTTGTTACCACCGAAAATTCATACGAAATATCTGAACCGGATATGGTAGAAAAATAAAATCTGGGTTCAATTTTTCGCACAACCACCGAGGATGCGGTTAAATTATTAATGCTAACACCCACTGTAAATTGGGTTAATATTGCTTGATTGGGCTGAATAATTCCCACTTTTGAGACATTAACCCGATTGGATTCAACACGTGTTGAAATGGCTGTGTCTGGATAGGGGGTTTGTTGACCACCAAACTTAAATACCTCTTCGCTATTAACCGATGCAACCTGCACCCGTATTGTATTGGAAACACCTGGATTGGTAATGGGGGTGGTATAGCCAATATTGTATAAGACAATCCAATTATTCTCGCCGGTTGAAATGGGCAAGTTGGGAATAACCACGCTCAAACGATTGCTGGGGTAATCAACCCCTCCCAATAAAGTATCAAATCCATCAATTAGATTATTACGGTCATTGTCTCGATATACCCAAACGCGATTAACCCCCTCGCTCGTAGGGCTAAATGATTCAGATTCATTTTTAAGCGTCAGGCGTGTATTGGCATAACTGCCTGATGAATCCAACTTGATTCCAATCATGGGAACTTGAACTTGTCCTTGAATGGTTTTGGTTGGAACCAGAGACGTCACGGCGGTTAATATGACATTTAATGCATCCACCATCATCACCTTGGCTTCAGGGGTTGGGGTGGCGGGGAGTTGCCCACTCAAAGACAGGGCGATGACCTGCCCTGATCTGACCGCCGAGCCCAATATATTTGAAATACGGCTCATCGCAAATACCCCCGAACCAAACGATGATAACTGGTTTGCCATGACATGATCACCTACCGTATACACCACATAAAATTGAGTCGCCCCACTGGTAGAATAGGAAAGACTATTCGGCTCAAATTTAGGAATGGTAATGGGACCACTAATATTGAACGTCACCAATGCCCCATCCACTTGATTAAGGCCGTTTCCCAATATGGTTTCACTCACTTTGGTATCCGCATTCATCTCAAACGCACGGGTTTTATTGGTATCTTGGTAAATTTCTATTTTTTGAATGTTTTTTGGGTCGGCATTACTAACCCTAAATGGAACCGTTCCCTGATTTAAAATATTCCACGTTGCGATGGTAATGGGAATATAATTTGCTTGCAATTCAATTTTCATCATGGGGATAACAGAGCGACGCCCATAATTGGTTGAAGAATCAAACAAAGGTCTAATTTCAGACTCAACATACGACAACCCCGCCACCGCAATAGGAACAGGGGTAACCGGTTGGGGACTAAAAAGACGAAACGGTAACAATGATAGGGCTCCCAGACCAACCAACTCGGTCACTTGAGGAGATAGGGTTGTATTGGTTGTCACCACAATACCAGACCCATAATCAAATGTTACAAAAAAATTGGCTGTAACATCTTGTTGTATCAGGATGGTTGTACCTGGATTGGCTTGAAACGTCACCGAACGCGATGAAATAAATTCCCCCGAAACAACCGACGAAATCAACTGAAAAACCGAACTGCCCGATTCCGCACTACTTTTTGAAAACACAACGGTGCTAGGCAAATTGGCCTTGTACAGACGTGCCCTGACAATCCCATTTTGTCCACCTGAATTGGTTAAAAACAAGGGGTTTCCGATATTGACCGTTAACTTAAAGCCCTGACGGTTAATATCCTCCTGCCCCGGTTTAAGCTGAGCCAATAATGCGGCAACATTTTGTTCTCCAGGTAACACAATGGGGGATGGCAACGTATCGTGTGAGACAATATTAACCGCTGTAAACCCTGATATCGTGGCAACACCAGGGGGAGGAGACGGAAACGACATCGTGACTGAATCTGGGGACGAAAACGAATTAATAACGGCACTAACATTGCTACCAATTTGAGCCAATTCAGGAATATCATACACAATAAAATACCCACGGAGATTATTGGATGGAATGGTTTCATTGAGTAAACTAAGTGTAAAAGAGCTCGATTGACCGGATGAGATAAATGTATACCCTGATACTTCAGTATCAATCCCTTCATCATACTGATTGGGAACCCCCTGACCAACCACATCCCGATAAATGGAAATACGTTGAACACCACTACCAAATGGATTGCTTCCATTATTAAAAATAGTGATCGACCCAAACGTAGCGGGACCTCCCAATGCTTGCATTTGCAAAAATAGCATCGGAACCCGTGAGCCCTGTGGGGCCCTTGTTTTAAGGCTAGTCACCTGTACCATTTGGAGGGTTTGGCCAAATAAAAAAGTCGTCAGACTCATCAACACCCCCCAAACAGCCACCCATTTAAACCAGCATCGACTATTCACCAAAATACTCCCCAATCCCCTTGTCATCATACTGAATACAGCACAATCATGCCTAGCATAGCAAAAAAACAACCCATCTCAAACCCATTAGCAACTCTGAACTGCACTATCATGCCCGTCACTCATCTATAAATCGAGCATTGGTAAACACTTCTTGCACGTCATCATCATCTTCCAATCGTTCCAATAATTGTACCAATCGATTCGCTTCATCACCCACTAAGTCTACCGATGTTTGGGGAATCATGGCTAATTCACATGACGATGGCATCAAACCAGCCTCATCCATTGCTCGCTTAAGGGTATCAAACGCCGATAAAGGACAGGTCACTTCAATCTCCCCCTCTTTACTATCAACTTCGTCGGCCCCATTGGTAATGGCCGTTTCAACAATATGATCTTCATGGCTAAGATCTGAAAATAAAAATAATCCCTTATGGTCAAATAAATACGATACCGCCCCTTTATTGGCCAAGCTACCCCCAAATTTACCAAGTATTGACCTCAAATTTGGAACCGTTCGATTGCGATTGTCGGTTAATGTCACAATTAAAATGGCCACCCCGTTGGGGCCATAGGCTTCAAATATCACATCTTCAAATGAGTCGTCACCACTCCCACCCGCCCCCTTGTCGATGGCCCGCTTAATATTGTCGTTGGGCATATTGGATGACTTGGCTTTTAACACAGCCAATCGTAATCGAGGATTCATTTCCTGATCCCCCCCACCCAACCGAGCCGCCGTGGTAATTTCACGGACAATTTTGGTAAAGATTTTGCCACGCTGGGCGTCTGTTTTGGCTTTTTTATGTTTAATGGTTGACCATTTACTATGTCCGGACATGGGCGTCTCCTAATCTGATAATTTTAGAACCGATAAAAAGGCATCTTTGGGAACCTCTACCGATCCAATCATTTTCATTTTCTTTTTGCCCTTTTTCTGCTTTTCAATCAATTTTCGCTTTCGTGTAATATCACCCCCATAACATTTGGCAATTACATTTTTTTTCATGGCTGAAATGGTTTCACGAGCAATAATTTTACCCCCAATCGCCCCTTGTAATGCCACTTCATATAACTGTCTCGGAATCAGCTCTTTGAGTTTTTCCGCCATTTTTCGAGCAATACTGGCGGCCTTACTGGTGTGGGCAATAAACGACAAGGCATCCACGGGATCCCCATTAATTAACATATCCACTTTCACCAATTTTGCAGGTTGATACCCTTCAAACCAATAATCCATACTGGCATACCCCTTGGTTCTACTTTTGAGCTTGTCAAAAAAGCTGGTAATGAGTTCATTTAATGGAATACTAAACGTCAACAATTGCCGATCGGCATCAATCATATCTGCTTTTTTGTATTCGCCCCGATGTTCTTGAGCCAATTCAATCACCGTACCCAAATAAGAATTGGGGGTAATAATGGATAAGCCCATACATGGTTCCTCGGTTAATGAAATCAGTTGGGGGGATAAAAATTCATTGGGGTTTTCAATTTCAATGACCTCTCCGTTGGTTCGGGTAATCCGATAGGTCACGTTGGGGGCCGTAGCGACCAACTCAATCCCATATTCACGCTCAATCCGTTCTTGCACAATTTCCATATGCAACAAGCCCAAAAACCCGCATCGGTATCCAAAACCCAAGGCTTGTGAACTTTCTGGCACAAATTGCAACGCCGAATCATTCAGTTTTAACTTTTCCAAGGCATCCCGCAAATCGGGATATTCTTCGGTATCAACTGGATACAACCCACAAAATACCATGGGTTTGGCTTGCTGATACCCCGGTAGGGGCGTCAGAGCGGGGGATTTGGTATCCGTGACGGTATCCCCAATTTGGGCATCAGACACCGATTTAATATTACAGACAATGTAGCCAACCTCGCCCGTATGAATACCCGACGAGGGGGTCATTTTGGGCTTAAAGTATCCCAAATCCAAAATATCATACGTTCTCCCACTGGCCATCAGGGTAATTTTTTGACCCTTCACCAATGAACCACTCATGAGTCGAACATAAATAATAACCCCCCGATACGGATCAAAATGGGCATCAAAAATAAGGGCTTTTAGCGTGGGTTCAGGATCAGATTTGGGGGAGGGAACGTGAGCAACAATGGCTTCAAGCACAGCATCTACATTCAAGCCTGTTTTGGCACTGCATCGAATGGCCTGATCGGCGGGAATTCCCAATACGCGATCAATTTCTTCGGCTACCCGATCTGGGTCAGCCGATGGCAAATCAACCTTGTTAATCACTGGGATAATATCCAAATTATGTTCTAGCGCCAAATAGAAATTAGCCAATGTTTGGGCTTCAATCCCTTGGGTGGCATCAACCAACAATAAGGCCCCCTCACATGCGGCCAACGACCGTGACACTTCATAACTAAAATCCACATGCCCCGGTGTATCAATCAAATTTAAAATATAGGATTGACCATCTTTCGCCACATATTCCAAGCGAACCGCTTGCATTTTAATGGTAATCCCACGTTCACGTTCCAAATCCATCGAATCCAAAAGTTGGTGTTTCATATCCCGTTGACTAACGGTATCGGTTTGTTCGATCAGTCGATCGGCCAATGTTGACTTGCCATGGTCGATATGAGCAATAATGCAAAAGTTACGTATTTGTTTCATACCATGTACTATACAATAGAGATTGCCTAGCCGAAAACAACTGAATTTACAATTCATCAAAAGGAGTCGTTATGGTGGATTTTTTAAGTGACTTAATGGAATTGCTGGATCAGACCGATGAATTGGCATGTCATTATTTTGGTAAAGATCTCAAAATCAACCAAAAAACAGACCAATCGCCGGTGACTCAAGCTGATTTATCGATTGAACGACGCATTCAAGAATGGTTAGAAACCCATTATCCCGACATTGGAATATGGGGAGAAGAATGGGGAGAGCTCGGCGGTTCATCGGGAATAAGGCTCATTGTAGACCCAATTGATGGCACACGAAATTTTGTTCGTGGGATTCCGATATTTGCCACATTAATTGGGGTAGAGCAAGCGGGGGAATTGGTCATTGGCATGGTATCAGCACCCGCTATGAAGCGCCGTTGGTGGGCTGAAAAGGGCAAGGGGGCGTGGGTAAGGGGGATCGAAGGCACTCGTCAAATGCGGGTATCTGGGTGTAAGAATCGCCATGAGGCCCAGGTGTTTTATGGCAGTTTATATGGGAGTGAAAGTGTTGGGGGGACAGCCGAAGAATCAGAGGGGGTATTATTACCGTTATTAAGGGGAACGCATCGACAGCGAGGTTGGGGGGATTTTTTTTCGCATGTTATGGTAGCCAATGGCGCGGGGGAATATTCGATTGATTATGGGTTAAAAGCGTGGGATATGGCAGCATTAAAAGTCATTATTGAAGAAGCGGGTGGAATGGTTAGCAATTGGAATGGTGGGTTTAGCTTATTGGATTCCAGTTTAATATGTAGTAATGGGTATTTTCATGACGAGTTGGTTACGAGCTTACAAAGAAAATAGTGGGTGCTGCGCACCCAACCCCGCCCAGGGGCGAAGCCACTGGACCCCATATTCAGGGCACACCATGGGCGAAGCCCTACCCATTGGGATTCTTAAGGGCAGATCCCTTTAAGCGGGCGACCCACATTCTATATTTTGGGGTTCTAGGGGCCTCCGGCCCCTAGTCTGGGGCTCGGGGACCGAAGGTCCCCGAAATAAAATCTGTCTCCCTCCCCTCTGGGGAGGGTTGGGGTGGGGGTGGAATGTGGGTGCTGCGCACCCAGCCCCGCCAAGGGGGCAAAGCCCCTGGACCCCATATTCAGGGCACACCATGGGCGAAGCCCCTGGACCCCTTAAACTGGGCGTACCACCTCGGGAATGAAAGGGGCTTCGCCCCTTAAGGTGCTTGAAAAGACCCAAAAAAATTGATGATTGCTTTCGCTTCATGTACAGTCTCACCCATGCTTAAAAAGAAGAAAGCAACCTGCCCAATCATTTATATCCCCTCACACACAATACCCAACTGGTTTAGGATAAAAAAACATCCACAATCGCGTTGCTGGGGCGGATTCCCAACCCATCGTATCGCATACGGCGGTTGTATATTGGGTAACAATAGGGTGTAACATGACGATCTATCTTCCCCCCTTCTCCTTTACGGCACCTATTGTTGAAAAAGTGTCTCGGATTAGTGAGCTTATTGGAATTTGGTCCACTCGAAGCGCATCCAATTTGACCCCCCTCTTACGTCGAGTTAATCGGATCAAAACCATTCAAGCTTCTTTAGCCATCGAACAAAATACAATGACAGAAGAACAGGTGCGTACCATTTTGGAGGGTAAGCCCGTCATGGGGCCACCCAATGAAATTAAGGAAGTACGTAACGCTTTTGTAACCTACGAAAAAATGGACATTTGGAACCCAAGCTCTGAAAAAGATTTATTCGAAGCCCACCATCTCTTAATGATGGGACTTTCTGATGAGATCGGAGGTTATCGCTCTGGTGGGGTTGGAATATATCAAGGAAACCAATTGGTTCATATGGCACCACCAGCCAAACAGCTACCGCACTTAATGGCAAACTTGTTGAATTGGTTGAGCAAAACCGATCTACCCCCCTTGGTTGCGAGTTGTGTGTTTCATTACGAATTTGAGTTTATTCACCCCTTCTCAGATGGTAACGGTCGTATGGGCCGTTTGTGGCAAACCTTGATTTTATCTAAATGGCGTCAAGAATTAGCGTGGCTCCCTGTTGAAACGGTCATCAAAGATCGCCAACAAGCGTATTATCATGCTCTAGGAAAATCCGACCATGCAGCACAAGCGACACCTTTTGTTGACTTTATGTTAGACGCTATCGAAGACGCACTCCATCAATCGATTGCAAAAAATGACCATGTAAATGATGGGATAAATGACGGAGTAAAGGATGGGGCGTTGATTAAGTTAGATGGTATTGATCGGGCGATATTGAATGGGATTAAAGAAAATCCTTATATGACTCATGAGGAAATGGTGAAATTGACAGGAAAATCATTGAGTACGATTCAGCGTAGAATTCGTAAGTTGCGTCAAATACATATCAAGCGTATCGGATCGGACAAAACCGGTTATTGGAAAGTAAATAACTAAAGTTAGCATTTAAAGGGGCTTCGCCCCTTAAGGTGGTGGGCACTGCGTGCCCACTATTAAAACCCCACCCTGACCCTCCCCTAAAGGGGAGGGAATATGAATTGAAATGTGGGGACCTGCGGTCCCCACACCCCTTGACTAAGGGCTTCGCCCTTAGAAACCCAAAAATAGAATGTGGGTGCTGCGCACCCAGCCCCGCCAAGGGGGCAAGCCCCCTTTGAACCCCCTAAACTGGGCGTACCACCTCGGGAATGAAAGGGGCTTCGCCCCTTAAGGTGGTGGGTGCTACGCACCCACTATATTTAACCCCACCCTTTCCCTCCCCTAAAGGGGAGGGAATATGAATTGAAATGTGGGGACCTTCGGTCCCCACACCCCTTGACTAAGGGCTTCGCCCTTAGGAACCCTAAGAGGTAGGGCTAAGCCTTTGGTTTTGGGGTTCTAGGGGCCTCCGGCCCCTAGTCTGGGGTTCGGGGACCGAAGGTCCCCGAAATAAAATCTGTCTCCCTCCCCTCTGGGGAGGGTCGGGGTGGGGTTAAAATCCCCAAACCTCGGCGGGGTGGGCACACAGTGCCCCATATTTTTTACTATGGTCTCCCACCCCATTAACCAGTAAACTACCCCCCATGATTATTGGCATTATCACCGCTGCAGGCGAAAGTCGGCGTTATGGCTCAAATAAACTCTGGGAATTAATCCAGAATCAACCCCTCATTCAACATAGTATCAAAGCCTTACACCCCCATGTTGGCCACCTCATACTGGTGGTATCATCCCCCGAAGACCCCCAATGGCTACCCCTGACCCACCCCTGGAATATTCAATTGGTTGCTGGGGGAGCTACCCGTTCTGAATCTGTTCGCAATGGACTAAAAAAAGCCATCGAAATCACCCATTTTACAGGGGTACTTATTCATGATGGGGCCCGTCCATTTTTGTCAACCACCCTTGTTCAACGCTTATTGGCTCAAACCCATCAACCCATGGTTATCCCCGGTATTCCCGTGGTCGATACCATTAAATATGTCAACCATGGCACCGTCACCCATACCGTCGATCGAACCAACCTATGGCAAATTCAAACCCCCCAATATATCCGCAAAGACATCATTCCTACCCTACTCAATTCAACCATTGATGCCACCGATGAAGCTGGTATTGCTGAATCGTTGGGCATTCCCGTATCCATCGTGGATGGGGATCCCCACAATCGTAAAATCACCCTAGCAGGTGACTTGGACCACCCCACCCTTTTCCCCTAACTCATTCCAACATGATTGCGATCGACCGATTCTCCAACAGCATTCCTAGCCATACATCCCTCGTTAACCAATTGGTTGAAATCGGATATACCCGTGTTCCAATGGTGATGGAACCAGGAGAAATGAGCGTTCGTGGTGGTATTATTGATGTATTTCCGGTGAACCATTCCCACCCCCTTCGATTCGAATATGATGGTACCACCATTGAACGATTGGGTTCATTTGGAATCCAAACCCAACGCACGTTATCCCCCATTCAAAACACCACCATTTTGCCGGCCTCTCAAAAAAAGGTGGCCTTATATCACCAAGTTGACCCCCTATTACCAACCATTACCCCAGATTTTGAAGTCGGATCCTATGTGGTGCATTCACAATTTGGCATTGGGAAATTAATGGGGCTGGTTCATTTAAGTGTCGGCAACAGTGAGGGTGAATATTTGTTGTTACAATACAAAGGTGACGATAAATGCTACGTTCCACTAGATCAACTCCATTGCATCACCCCCTATGTATCAACGGGCAACGTCACCCTCAATGGCTTACATGATGGAACATGGAAACGAACCAAAAACCGGGTTAAAAAAGCCCTCGAAACCTTGTGTTTTGATATGGTTTTATTGGCAAAAGCTCGCCAAGACACTCCCGGCATTCAATATGATTCGGATACCAGTTGGCAGGTTGAACTCGAACGAAATTTTGGATTTGAAGATACCATCGACCAACGGCGAGTCACCTCTGAAATCAAGCGAGATATGGAAGCCCCCTACCCGATGGATCGGTTGGTATGTGGGGATGTGGGATTCGGCAAAACAGAGCTCATTGTACGAGCTGCTTTTAAAGCCTGCGACAACGGAAAACAAGTGGCCATTGTGGTACCAACCACCATTTTGGCCCATCAACATTACCGAACCCTAAGCAAGCGATTTGAGGGATTTCCCTATCAACTGGATGTCATATCAAGATTACGTTCTAAATCAGACCAGCGCAATCTGATCCATCGCCTCAAATCGGGTGACCTATCGGTGATTATAGGAACCCATCGATTGTTACAAGCCGATGTTTCGTTTAACGATTTAGGGTTGGTAGTGATTGATGAAGAACAGCGATTCGGTGTTGCCCATAAAGAACGATTTAAAACCTTACGAACCAATGTGGATGTACTCAGTTTAAGTGCAACCCCCATTCCGCGAACCTTATTTATGGCCCTAACTGGTGCCAAGGCTTATTCCACCTTAACCACACCGCCAACGTTACGACAACCCATTAAAACCATGGTCTACCCCAAAGACCCAGATCTAATTCGGGGGGTCATTCAAACGGAACTCGATCGAGATGGGCAAGTGTATTATTTGTGTAACCACGTCCGTTGGATACCCGATCGGGTAACCGCTTTAACCCGCCTATTGCCCCACGCCAAAATTGGCATCGCCCATGGCCAAATGCCAAAAAAGCAACTTGAATCGGTTATGATTGACTTTTGGTCTGGGGAAGTTGATATTTTGGTTTGTAGTACCATTATTGAAAATGGGGTGGATGTACCCAATGCCAATACCATTGTTATTGAAGGTGCCGATCACTTGGGACTGTCTCAATTACACCAATTACGGGGTCGGGTGGGCCGGGCCGATCGACAAGGGGTTGCCTTATTATTAACCAACCCCGAAGAAACATTAACCGACGATACCCAACGGCGTTTACATGCCATCCGAGATTACGCCGCCCTTGGATCAGGCACAAAATTGGCCATGAAAGACCTCGAAATTAGGGGCGCAGGCACCATGCTTGGTCATCGGCAACATGGGCACATGACAGCAGTTGGGTTTGAATTATATGCACAATTATTGGAAGAAGCAGCGGCTCGTTGGCAATCCCGTCCCCTCAATCGCCCCAAACGATGGTTAGAAAATAGCCAGTTGGTATTGCTCATACCGGATTCCTATATTCAAGATGAATCGCAACGATTGGCAATGTACCAACGACTAGCAAGGGTGGAAATGGGGTATCAGTTGGATGATTTAATCAGCGAAATGACAGATCGATATGGCCCCTTACCCAGTGGTCTGAATCAACTCATCGGCACCATCCGACTCGAATTAGACCGCCTAGCAGGGGGAAATACCGATTGGATGGTTGCAATCAATGAGCGATCATCTGATAATGACTGGCACGATGGGTATCCATAACGATTACTAAACAAGGAGTCCTTTTATGTCGATTATTGCGTATCATGTGGCCCACTTATCCGCCATTATGGTGATGGTTTTAAGTATTGGTTCAATTCTAACCAATACCGAGCGTTCAAAAAAATGGAATATCGTGTTTGGGGTGGCCTCGTTGGCCGTGTTGGTAGCTGGATTTGGCATGTTACATCGTCTTCAATATACCATGACCGCCAAATGGATTTTGGGGAAATTGGTCATTTGGGCCATTTTGGCGATAGGGGTTCCCATCATAGCCAAACGCTTTCCTCAATTCAAATCGGCCATGTTGGGGGTATCCGCTCTGTTATTAATCATTGCAGTATGGTTGGCCGTCATTAAAATTTAACCCCATGATGACCATCTCACCTTTGGCAGGGGGAAGCGCTAGGATGTGGATTCCCGAGGAACCCCGTGCCATTGTGGTTCTCTGCCATGGCATGACCGAACACACCTTGGGTTACAATCGATTTGCCACGTGGATGGCCAGCCAAAAGGTGGGTGTTATTGGGGTGGATCATATTGGACACGGGCTCAACCAAGGGGATCGCTTGGGCGATGTGGGCCCAGATGGTTGGGATGGATTAGCCCGCCATTGGATCATTTCCTTACAAGAAGTGAAAAACAGATGGCCTGACATACCCTTAGTGGTATTGGGTCATAGCATGGGATCATTGGTCGTACAGTGGGCATTACGGCAACCTGCATGCCCCATGCCAGATGCAGCCATTTTAATTGGAACCCCGTTGGTTAAGGTACCATTGGCACGGTTGGGGAAATGGGTGAGCATGGGTTTAAAAGGGGTCATGGGGGAATCGGGAGGGGGGCTCATTCGGCGACTGTTGTATCGATCATTTAATCAGTCCATATCACCCGTTAGAACCCCCTTTGATTGGATTAGCAATCGTACAGTGGTTGTGGATGCTTACACTCAAGATCCACTCTGTGGATTTGATCCTCCAACCTCGTTTTTTATTGCTTTTTTTGACGGGGTATCCCGTTTGTATCAGTCGTCCCATTTTGACACGGTACCACCCACTCGATGGTTGCTAATGGCGGGGCAACAAGACCCTGTGGCCGACTTTGGTCAAGCAACGGTAATATTAACCAATTTACTCAAAGCCCGAGGAGCCAACGCCAGTATGATGGTATGGCCGGGGTCTCGTCATTTTATATTGGATGATGATGCAGGTGAGGCGGTATACAAGGCCATCATCGACTGGTTATTTCCCACAACTTGAGTAAATCAAAATAATGTGGCAATATATCGAACCTGAATTAAAGGTATGTACGCATACACATTCATATTTGTGTTCCATTTTAAATGTTAAAGAGGTTCTGTTATGGCTCAGCAATGTCAAATGTGTGGAAAAAAACCCCGGAGTGGAAACAGTGTTAGCCATTCCAACCGAAAAACGAGACGTCGTTGGAACCCCAATTTGCAAACAGTATCGGTTCCAATTGAGGGATTTCCTCCTCGAGCAAGAATTTGCACATCTTGCATCAAGACGATTAGTCGTAAGTTGGTTGCCTAACGGCCCATTAAAAAAGGGGGGGGACACATTATGAACATTCCTTTTTTAGATGAAATTGCACGTCGTCGGACGTTTGGGATTGTATCTCACCCAGACGCAGGCAAAACCACCCTCACTGAAAAATTATTATTATTTGGCGGTGCGATTCAAGTTGCGGGTGCTGTAAAAGCCAAAAAAGCGACGCGTCATGCCACCTCTGATTTTATGGAAATTGAGCGTCAACGTGGAATATCGGTGGCCACCTCGGTTATGGGATTTGAATATGGTGGTTTCAAAATCAATTTATTAGACACGCCTGGTCACGAGGATTTTTGTGAAGACACCTATCGAACGTTAACTGCCGTCGATTCGGCATTAATGGTAATTGATGCAGCCAAGGGGGTGGAGTCTCAAACCTTTAAGTTGTTGGATGTTTGTCGCATGAGGCACACACCGGTCATGACCTTTATTAATAAAATGGACCGCGAAACTCAGGAACCCTTGGGATTATTAGATGAAATTGAACAACGGTTAAACATGACCATTTGTCCGATTACATGGCCGATTGGGAGTGGAAAGTCGTTTAAAGGGGTTTACAAATTATTAACCAATGAAGTGGTATTGTACCGTCCACATGCGACTCATCAAGCGGAAGATGCGGTGCTCATTCGCGGGGTGATGGATCCAACCTTAGACAAGATGGTCGGAGACGATTTGGCCAAGCTATTACGAGATGAAGTGGCATTGATACAGGGTGTAACGGTGCCATTTGACCAAGTGGCCTATGAATCAGGACAATTAACGCCGGTGTTTTTTGGGTGTGCGTTAAATAATTTTGGTGTTAAAGAGTTGCTCGATTTTTTTATTCACCATGCCCCTCCCCCTCAACCACGCGAAACAGATCGTCGATTGGTATTGCCGAATGAATCTCAATTTTCTGGATTTGTCTTTAAAATTCATGCCAATATTGACCCCAAACATCGGGATAGGATTGCCTTTGTTCGGATTTGTTCGGGAACATTTGAGCGGAACCAAAAAGTGTTAAATGTGGCATCGAATAAAATGATACGGTGTGCGAACCCAACAGCGTTTATGGCCCAAGAGAAAGATATTATTGATGTGGCCTATCCGGGTGATATTGTGGGATTGCATGATACAGGGTCATTAAAAATTGGGGACACTTTAAGTGAGGGGGAGCTCATTCAATTTAAAGGAATTCCTCATTTTTCACCGGAATTATTTCGTACTTGTATCAATTTAAATCCGCTTAAAACCAAACAATTGCAAAAAGGATTGTTACAATTATGTGAAGAGGGTGTTGCTCAATTATTTACATTGTATGATGGTAGGAAGGTGATTGGAACAGTGGGGGCCTTACAATTTGAAGTCATTCAGTATCGACTGGAACATGAATATGGGGCTCAGTGTCGATTTGATGCATTGGGATTTGTGAAAGCCTGTTGGGTTGTGCCCCAAGTGGGTGAGTCATTGGACCGATTAATGGGCGCCCGTCGGGTACAAATGGCGACCGATGTGGCTGGAAGGGTGGTCTATATGGCCCAAACGCGATGGGGGTTGGACCGTGATCGCGATGAGTTTAAAGAAGTTGAATTTAAGCATGTATCAGATGGGTAAGAAGGTGGTCGTTGCGCGCCCAGCCCCGCAAAGGGGGCAAAGCCCCCTTTGAACCCCATAAACTGGGCGTGCCCCCTCGGGATTCTGAAGGGCTTCGCCCCTTAAGGTGGTGGGCACTACGTGCCCAGATTGATAACCCCACCCTAGCCCTCCCCTTTAGGGGAGGGAATAAGAGATTAGATTCTGGGGACCTGTTTTTATTTTTTGGCCCCACACCCCTTGACTAAGGGCTTCGCCCTTAGGAACCCAAATATAGAATGTGGGCGCTGCGCGCCCAGCCCCGCCAAGGGGGCAAAGCCCCCTTTGAACCCCATAAACTGGGCGTGCCCCCCTCGGGATTCTGAAGGGCTTCGCCCCTTAAGGTGGTGGGCACTACGTGCCCAGATTGATAACCCCACCCTAGCCCTCCCCTAAAGGGGAGGGAATAAGAGATTAGATTCTGGGGACCTTCGGTCCCCAGACCCCTTGACTAAGGGCTTCGCCCTTAGGAACCCAAATATAGAATATGGGCGCTGCGCGCCCAGCCCCGCCAAGGGGGCCAAGCCCCCTTGGAACCCCATAAACTGGGCGTGCCCCCTCGGGATTCTGAAGGGCTTCGCCCTTAGGAACCCAAATATAGAATGTGGGCGTTGCGCACCCACTATCATTTTTCCTTGAAATTATGTTCCCCCATTTTTCGATAACCCATTAGTGTAATACAACCAATGGGGGGATATATGACAACCATCGAACTTGTTAGTACAGCTAAGCAATTAATAAAAGCCAGTAACCATGGAAATCATCCCCAGTTAATTGAAATCTTACAATCATTCCAAACCCGCAATACCCTCGCATGGTGTCAAGATAGCATTAACTGGACCATTGGAAGCCTAATGTATTGCCTCGATCGAACCACCAATACTTCCCGCCATCAATTGGTACCCATCGCATTTAAAATATTAACCAAACTACTCAAAAACCCTAAAACACATTCTCGAATACTCAGTGGCCTACGTATTTTTTCAAACCCCCATCACACGCCCCACTCCGTTTTAATCATCCCCCGATTAATTGTCTGGATTGACGAATATCAACATATTCCTGAATCTTTTTTTCTGGCACATGAGTTAATCCAGTTGCAAATCGAATACCCTAACCATGATCAGTTCGAAGGACTATTACCCACACTATTAAATCAAATTCAACAACGAATTCATACCTGTCATAAACACCCACTCGATTCTATAACCATCGAAACACTAGAATGGATATGGAAACATTTCCCCATCGCATTCGATCAACTGATTAACCGCTTCGATCGACGCACCAGACACCATGTCATTGGTAAACTTAAAATACAATGGCCACGCGGGTGGATGTACGAAAGCCGTGCCACTAAAGTGGTGTGGTGGAAAAAACAGGGTTTTTTCCGGCAATTAACCTAGTGTGTGCAGCCACTGCATTGGAATGAGGGTAATCAATTCGATAATGCCCCCCCCTCGATTCCGTGCGAGATAATGCCGAACGCGCAATTAAATCGGATACCTGTAACATGGCATATGTTTCAAAATCCAATCCACCCACTACCGTCAGCCATTCTTCAATCGTTTGAATGGCATCCAACAACCCCACTTCATCCCGCTGAATCCCCACCTTTTCCCACATCATGTGCCGCAATTGCCGGCGAACCAATGTTGATTCGCGAGATTGGCACCCCCATCGCTTGTGCCTGACAGGACGATGGGCATGGGACACCCATTCCTTGGCAACCTCACCCGCTCGACAGCCAAATACCAAGCCATCCAGTAATGAATTGGACGCCAACCGATTGGCACCATGAACCCCCACACACGCACATTCCCCCGCTGCTAGCAACCGAGGAATCGATGTTTGGGCTGATAAATCGGTCCAAACCCCTCCCATGACATAATGGGCCGCCGGCGTTACCGGAATAGGCTGACGTCTCATATCCACCCCATTTTCTAAACATCGCTTGAATATAGTGGGAAATCGGGTAGGCAAATCAAGGGGGACATGACTAAGATCCAACCACACAAACGAACTACCCGATGACGTCATTTCCGAAAAAATGGCACGCGCCACCCAATCGCGTGGGGCCAATTCTGCATCGGGATGGCATCCCAATAACCATCGTTGACCATCCTGATTTAATAAATACCCTCCCTCACCCCGAACCGATTCAGAAATCAAAAAAGATGATGTTGAATCCGACTCACCTACATACAACGTGGTGGGGTGAAACTGAATCATTTCCATATCCTGTATGGTCGCACCCGCTTGATACGCCAATGCAATCCCATCCCCCGTTGCCACCGATGGGTTGGTATTACGATGGTATACTTGGGCACACCCACCAGTTGCCAATACCACCGCATTGGCGTAAATACAACGAGGCTCGCCCACCTGATTCGATGGCATTACCGCAATACCAACACACTCCCCATCTGCCATCAACAACTCCGTCACCGTGGTATGGTCCAAAAAAGTCACATTGGGATGTCTTAACAAGGCATTCCCCAAGGTTTTTTCAATTTCTTTGCCGGTGGAATCCCCCGCATGCAAAATACGACGCTTCGAATGGGCTGCTTCTTGGGTCAAAGAATACCCATCCGTATCCCGATCAAATTGAGCCCCCAACTGAATTAACTCCGCAACGCGTTGGGGACCCTCTTGCACCAATACCTGAACCGCCTCGGGATTACACAATCCATCCCCAGCCTTGATGGTATCCGTAAAATGATACAAGGGTTGATCATCCGAATGCATCACCACCGCAATTCCACCTTGTGCCCATTGGGTCGCACTGGTTCGAATGGGCCCCTTGGTCACCACCAGCACAGGGCCAACATCTGCCATCACGCGTGCCGCCGACAGCCCGGCTATCCCACTTCCAACCACAATGAAAGGCCATTGAGTCCTCATAATCCCCATAGTATCAAGGAACAGCCAACGATGCTATTTATTAATCACACTAATATCGCTACACTGGCATTATGAAATTAGCCGTCATCATTGGAATCATGGGTGTCAGTTGGATCGGAATTCATGCATCCCCTACCCTCCCCACCCTGATTAAGGATGCCATTTCCTTTCAACAGGTCCAGCCATTGGTACGCATTCAAACCAATATTGAAATGGGTCGGCTCTTAAGCAATCGGTCCAGCACCCAATTCCAATGGGGAAATAATGGCACCATTCGCGTATCCCCCCAAACTGAATCAACGGTATCCTCATTTTGGGGTCTCTCTATCCCCTTATTTACAGATGGCATCTCTCATTTTTTAGGGCAATCAACCACCTACAAAATCGCCCAACACCATCATCAAGGCACCCTTAAACAATTGAGTATCGCCCATCAAGTGTTGGAATTAAGTAGCCAATGGCATCGTATGAACTTAGCCGAACAAGCGCTTGGCTCAACCATTCGTTTACTCGATCAACGGATCGCCCAGATCCAAAATTGGGTTCACATTGGTCGGGTCAAACCCAGTGAATTAAGTGCTTTACGAGCCCAACGCATGACCCATTTGGCATCCCTGATGGAATTAGCCCAATCCAAAACCAAACTAGCTGGCCAATTATCTGATGTGGTGGGTCACCCCATTTCTAACATTGGTCGATGGGTGGCCCCAACACCCAATCAAACCGAGTCACACCCCCAATTAACCGTATTACAAGCCATTATTGATTCACTCAAGGCCGATGCCGAAGGGGCCCATTTTACCAGCAACCCCAGCCTAACTGGACGAGTGGGGGCGGAAATCATTCAGCCTGCACGCCCCGATAGTATGCGAGCGGTTGCCCAATTAACTTGGAATTGGCCATGGATCGATGGGGGAAATCGGGAGGGAACGATCCAGCAAATCACCCAGCACCTCCAACGTGCCATGATTGAATATTCAATCGCAAATACCCAATTGGAAATGAAGCGACGTGTGATAGAAAACGAACTTAGCCAAGCCATCCAACACGAACGATTGCGGTTACAAGCCTATGAAAGTGCCCATCAGCATTACCAAACCATTCGATCTGAATCACTTTCTCAGCTGGCTACCTCGATTGATGTCATGATGGCGTTATCCAATCGTTTAAACGCACACACCGATTGGTTAACAGCCCAAGTGGAAACCGAACGTATTCGGGCGATTCGATATTGGTTACATCACCCCAATGAATTTGGAGATAACTAATGGGATGGGTTGAATTATTTATTAGACGTCATATTCTCACTTGGATGCTCATGATTGCCTTGGTATTATTTGGCATCATATCGGTACAAAAAATGGGTATCAGTGAATTTCCGGATGTGGATTTTCCGGTGGTGGATATCACGGTCAGTTGGGAAGGGGCAACCCCAGAGCTGGTTGAAAAACAATTGGCAGATCCGATTGAAAATGCCATATCATCCGTGCAAGGCATTACCGCCATTTATACCGTTGCCCGCTCAAATGGGGTATCGGTGACGGCTGAATTTGAATTAAATACACCCATCGACACTGCTGTGCAAGATATTCAGGTTGCCTTGGCACGGATTCAGCGTCAATTTCCTCGTGAGGTAGACCCACCCGTCGTGCGAAAAACCAACCCCGAAGACCGCCCGATTATGTGGGTATCCGTGGTCAGTAACACCCTTAGTCGTGCTGATTTAATGGCCATGGTACGCGATCAAATTCGACCTCGATTTACCACCATTCCGGGTGTGGCATCTGTGCAAATGGGCGGGTATGTGGATCCGGCTATTTTAATCCAACCCAATCTTCGCAACATGTCGCAATTACAATTAAGTTTGCAAGATATTAGTAGCAGTTTACAAGCGGAACACATTGAATTACCCGCCGGCCCGTTGGAATCTCGCAAAAAAGATCTAGCGGTGCGAGTGATGGGGGAAGCTGAGACGATGGATGCCATTAAGCAATTGCCAATCACGCGTCGAGGGGGTGGCTTAAATTATCGACCCATTCAATTACAAGACATTGCAACTGTCAGTAAAGGATTGGCTCATGAGCGATCGATTGCACGATCCATGGGTAAAGGGGCCATTGCACTGGGTTTTAACAAGCAACGTGGCTCCAATGCGGTTGAAGTGGGGGAAGCGATTAAGCGGCAAGTGGCAGCCATTCAATCCGACCCCAACCGTGACATTGAAATGGGGATCACATTTGATTCCACCACTTTTATTCGAGCCTCCATTCATGATTTATTACTGACATTGGTTGCATCCGCATTATTAACCACTGCCGTTTGCTGGGTATTTTTAGGTAGCTGGGGTGCCACCTTAAATGTGGCATTGGCTATTCCAACCGCTATTTTTGGATCATTTATTGTCATGAATATGTTGGGATTCACACTGAATACATTTACATTGTTGGGTTTATCCATGGCCATAGGGGTGGTGGTTGATGATGCCATTATGATTTTAGAAAACATCACCCGCCATCAACAAATGGGTAAACCTGCGATGCTAGCCGCTCAAGATGGCACCCACGAAATCATGGTGGCTACTGTTGCAGCGAGTAGTGTATTGGCCTCATTATTTTTACCTGTTGTGCTACTAGACGGGATTTTAGGTCATTATTTGAGCCAATTCGGATTAACCGTTTGTGCCGCTGTTGCGTTTTCATTTATCGAGGCAGTGACCTTAACCCCCATGCGTTTAGCTCGTTTTCATCACGCCCCATCCCATCATATCATCACCCAAGGTGTTTCTCGGCAGATGCAACAATGGGGTAAGCGCTATCAAGCCTTATTGGAATGGATACTTCATCCCACCTATTACCGAAAGCGAACCATGGGCGTATTGGGTACTGCCTTATTAATATTGGGATTGGGAGGATGGGCTGGGTATCACGTCCATCGAGAATTAACCCCTTATCAGGACACCAATCGAATGGTAATAATGATGCGCGGAAGATTGGGGACCCCATTACCCACCATGGATCGTGCGTTTAAACAAATTGAATCAATGTTACTAAAAGATCCATCCATTGATCGTTATATTGGATTTGTGGGTGGTAACCAAGTAAACTCGGGCCGTATTATTATTCAATTACATCCACCGAATAAGCGACCGCACAACCCACGCACCAATCGACCCTACACGCAGCAAGAAATAGCCGATGGTTATCGATCATCGCTCAAATCTATTAGGGGGGTACGCATTATGATACAAGATGCTGCCAATCGGGCCTTCCCCGATCGCAGGGGCTTCCCAATTGATTTGGGAATCAGTGGCCCCGACTGGAAAACAGTGGTTAGCATCTCCCAAACATTGCAAAGCCAATTACAGGAATCTCGATTATTTAAAGATGTAGATTCCGATTACCGTGAGGGATTGCCAGAAATTAGACTAATGCCGAATCGAATAATGGCTCAGCAACATGGGGTTTCGGTAACTGATATTGGCAAAACCATTCAAAGTGGTCTCAGCGGGATGATTATTGGTCAATTTTCAGATCAAATGCGAACCGATATACGCTTGCGATTGGCCATCCAAGATCGAGACAATATTGACGCCATCTTACAACTACCGGTTCGAAATAGTCGGGGGGAATTGTTACCGATATCCAAACTTGTGACTGTCATACCCACTCGTACCATACAAGAAATCAATCGAGAAAATAAACGAAGAATGATATCCATTACCGCCAATTTACATGATGGGGTATCCCAATCCGATGCGGTGAATACGGCGCAACAATTAGCCAAACCACTTTTACCAAGTGGCTACCAACTCAAAATAGGGGGGGTTGGACAAGCGACTACTGATACCACACAACAGTTTATATGGGTACTGCTCATTGGAATCACTTGTAGTGCCATGGTATTGGCCAGTTTATTTAATCATATTCGATTGGCTAGCGTGGTACTCATCGCCATTCCTTTTTCAATTTCAGGATCATTAATTAGCTTGGTATTAACCAATCAAAACTTGCATATATTTAGTGGCATTGGCGTTTTGTTAAGTGTGGGTTTGGTCCTAAAAAATGCAATTATGATGGTTGAAATGACAAACAATCAATTTACTAAAGGCACCCCTTGGCATGAGTCGATTATCA